>Ga0068872_10000383_pt1 | contig 37094 bp, 33 predicted proteins | sample NOAtaG_7_FD_66441 | JGI IMG/M metagenome (GOLD analysis project Ga0068872, IMG submission 66441) | Freshwater lake microbial communities from Lake Erie, under a cyanobacterial bloom - NOAA_Erie_Diel1S_2200h metaG | ecosystem: Environmental > Aquatic > Freshwater > Lake | place: USA: Ohio, Lake...
TCATCGGCATTTTTATATTTTGGTAAAAACACACTGATGTGGTCACTTAGTTTTTGGCCCGGCTTAAAGTCATAAAAGGAATGATTGTTCTTTAATACGGCATTTCCTTGCAAATGGCATCGTTGGCAAATGTCAAATTGCAGATCAATTGGTAATTTAGATGGGTTTACAATGGAATAATCAATTTGTTTGGACGTATCGATCTTGATTCCCATTTGTTTTTGTTGAACATGGATGCTTCCCGGACCATGACAACGTTCGCAATCAATGCCGTTTGGCACAAAACGATATTTGTTCTCAGAACCCATGACAAAATCGGGATATCCATTATGGCAACTCATACATTCTAAACCTATCTTACGTGTAAAGTGTGAGTTCATTCCGTTTTCGAAACCCGGAGGAAGGTCCCAATGTTTCTTCTGGCTATAAAAGGTCATGGGCATTTGATTTAAGTACCCATTTACGTTTTGAATATGTGAATTGGTGTGTTGACCCGATCCAATGATGTAATTTACCTGTTCTTTTCGTTCATAATTTTGATCTTTACTTTTTCTATATTCAGTAATGTATAGGCTGTCTTTTTCCCAAGATGCCTTATAATGCATGTCGTTATCCTTGTCAAAGAAGCTTGAATTTTTAAAATCACCAACTGATCTTTGTTTTGTGGCCAAGTCAAACGACTTACCCATGCCGGTATTAATAAACGTATTATAAATACCTTGGTGACAAAGTTTACAGGTATTCATTCCCACGTAACGCGCCGAATCGGAATGATTTAAATAGGTGTTTTCAGGAATTTTTTGTTCAGGGGAACTTACTTCAGTATGTGTTTCACAATTTGTAAGTAAAATGCAAATTGAAAAGGAAAGAAGAATTGATTTATTGATCAGCTTATTAGTCATTGATCAATTGAAGGAACCATGCATCCTCAAAATGATTTAAGGAAGTTTTATTCCACGATTTTTTTATGCCTGTCTTTTCAAATCCTGCTTTTTCAAACAGTTTCAAGCTTGGCGCATTGCTTGAATTTACAATCGAATATACCTGTTTTAAATGAAGGATATTAAAACAATAATTGATCGCAAGACGTAAACTTTCGTAAGCATATCCCTTACCGGTGTAATTTTGATGGATATAAATTCCAACACCAACTCGCGCGTGTTGTACATCAAATTCAAAAAAATCAATGGTACCAATGGTTGCGCCAGTAGTATTCTCAACAGCCATTAAACGTAATTGTTTGTTGGTATAAATATCGTATTGGCTGTTATCTACAAATTCTTTTAGAACGTGTCGGCTAAATGGAGTTTGAGTATTACTCACATGCCACAATTCAATGTTATTTTCCCACTCATAAAGCAATTCAATATCATCATGCTCCATGGCTCTTAACGAAATATGTTCTCCCTTTATAAACATCTTAGTAAACTTTTCTTATTGCGTTAATTTTATCATTGAGTTCTTCCTGCGAATATACAGGAATGCTCAGTGTATCGTTTTCTAAACTTAAATTTAGTGAATAAGCTTCTAATATAAAATTATTAGCCGCCAATCTCTTTAAAAAGTCGTAGATCATGTCGATTGAAGGTGAATTTATTGCATAGAATTCGTTAAAAAAGTCTTTTAGCGGGGATAAGCATGTTACTTCATTCGCTTGTATCTGCGGGTATTTTTTTAAGACCTCTAGGAAGATGGAATTCATATGGTCATTGCTGAATACAGGATGCGGAGTAATTTTAAGGAATGCCGATTCGATCTTTTGTTGTTGTATCGTTCTTAATAATGCAGTAGTAGAAATATTTGGCTCAGTACCTTTTATCGTAAGCGAATGATAAGATCCATCTATGATAATGCCAATGTGTGGCGGCACTCGTTTTACGTGAAGAATGCAAATGAAAAGCCCTTTAAGTAAAGTCGTATCGGTAAGTAGACCGGAATTAACGGCTATAGACTCGAATTCTGTTTTTGTCATTCTACATCAATGGTGCCCTTAAATACAAAGTGGGCTGGTCCTTCAAGCCAAATATTATAAAAGGTATTAGCAAGTACTTTATCAAATTTCACGTTTAGCATTCCTCCTTGAGTTCTTACCGCACAATTATTTTTGGATGTGCTTATTCCCATGCATGCTGCAGCAAGCGCCGCCGCTGTTACGCCGGTACCGCATGATAAAGTTTCATCTTCAACACCTCTTTCGTATGTTCTTACATAAATATGATCCTCAAACTTCTCCATGAAGTTCACATTAGTGCCTTCTTCTTTGAATCGATCGCTGTTTCTTATTTTTCTACCTTCTTCAACTACATTTAAGGCACTCACTTTTTCAGTTTGCTTTATGTAGTGTGGAGAACCTGTATTTATGAAGAAATGATCCTGATCCATTTCAACATTTTTAACGTCATTCATTTTCAGGGATACAACATCTTCAGGCAAAAGTAAAGCGTCGTGCGGACCATCAATAGCTAAAAATCGTGCTTTCTCTGTAATGATGCCCAGTTGTTTTGCAAACGCAACAATGCACCGGCCACCATTGCCACACATAGAGCTTTCGCGACCATCACTATTGTAATACACCATTTTAAAATCATAACTGATCTCGTCTTCAAGCAACATCAATCCGTCGGCGCCAATACCAAAGTGTCTGTTACACATGAATTTTATGTGCGCATAACTTAGTTGAAGTTTTGACTTGCGATTATCGATCAAGATAAAATCATTTCCGGTACCTTGATATTTGTAGAATTCAATAGTCATTAGGAATCTAATTTAGCGAGTAGATCTGGATTATTCACTCTTAAAAGAGGTTGAAAATCTTGACTAGACTCAAGTTCGTAAACTACTTCAAAACTCTTTATGAAATATCTTCCATCTAACTGATATAACAGTAGGTCGTTGTGATCGCTCACGCCGTAAAGCATTATTTTATTTTTTTGGAATCGATAACCTTTTGAATTCAATGGCGTTTTCCAAAATTCCATCACATAAGAATCAGACTGAATAGTATTCACACCCGAAACATTTTGTGCAAGGGAATCGTTTGTATTGGTATTTGTAAGATTGATGATCTTGATCAGTTTACTAGATAACATTTGATCAACCACAACGTTAATGCTTGCATCGGAATTAATAATGCTGTCAACTTCCTTATAATTTACTCTGGCTTGAGTTCCAACTTTGATCTTAAAGCGTTCTTTATTTTTTGTCTTTTCTTTTTCTTCGTCCGATTCTACTTTTTGCTCAACAACGGTTATTTTATTAGAGCCTGCAGATCTTAAACTATTGAATATGGAATCTATCTTAAATAAAAAGAAAGCAATGCCGACTAACAATCCAATGGATAATCCAAAAACGAAACTTGGTATTTTGCGCCTGAACTGCATTTATTTTAACGTAAATTTAATTAAAAAAATCAACCATGAGTTAAGCAGTGTTAAAAATAAATGAACAGCATATTTTGTAGTGTAATTTTACGTTCATAAGTAAAAACCAATAGAATATGAAAAAGATAGTTTCAAGCATTTTTTTAGCATTTATGGGAGGCGTAGCCGCACTCGGAACCGTTTATGCCTATAATTTTTACCAAAATTCAAGTAAACAACAATTAGTTAACCAGTCAAAAGATCCTATTGTTCATTTGGCTAAGTACACCGGTGGATCGGTATCCAATGGTGCCGACTTTACAATGGCTGCCGAAAAGTCGTTGAACGCTGTAGTTCACATTACTACACAATCGGAGCAAAATAATTTGGTATATAATCCATTTTTTGGAACACAAAGCGAGCAAACTTATACTGCACAGGGTAGTGGCAGTGGCGTGATCATTAGTAAGGACGGTTATATTGTAACTAATAATCACGTGATCGATGGTGCAAACAAAATTGAAGTTGTGCTTAACGATAAGCGCTCCTATATCGGAGAAGTGGTTGGTACTGATCCGGCAACTGATGTTGCCTTAATAAAGATAAAGGAAACGGATCTTCCCTTTTTAAGTTATGGAAATAGCGACGAAGTAAAGGTTGGCGAATGGGCTTTAGCTGTTGGAAATCCATTTAATTTAGAAAGCACAGTTACAGCCGGTATTATTAGTGCTAAAGGGCGCAGTCATATCATCAATGGAAGAAAAAATCCAATAGAGTCATTTTTACAAACAGATGCTGCTGTTAATCCTGGAAATAGTGGTGGAGCATTAGTAAATACAAATGGAGACTTGATCGGTATCAATACGGCTATTGCTTCTAATAATGGTGCTTATCAAGGTTATTCCTTTGCAGTACCGGTTAACATTGTAAAAAAAGTGGTTGGCGATCTTGCCGAATTTGGAACCGTGCAACGCGCATACATTGGTGTGTCAATTGTTGACATCAATGCTAAATTTGCAAAAGAAAATAATTTAAAGCAATTAAATGGTGCATACGTTGCCAATTTGGTAGCCGGCGGAAGTGCAGAAGCTGCAGGAATTCAGCCTGGTGATGTGATAACTGCTATTCAAGATTCAAAGGTGAATAGCGTGAGTGAATTGCATGAACAAATTGCGAGATATCGTCCCGGAGATAAAGTAAATGTCAATTTGATACGCAACGAAAAGGAAGTTAATGTGGCCGTAACCTTAAAAAGCTTAGAGAATACAACTTCACTAATTAAAAAAGCTGAAGTGGTAAAAGTGAGTTTAACTAAATTAGGTGTATCCTTACAAGAAGCAGATAATAACGAGTTAGCTAAATTAAAAGTAGCCAATGGTGTTAAGATCGCAAACTTAACAGGAAATAGTAAATTGGCTGCAGCAGGAATAAAAGAAGGCTTTATTATTATGTCGATTAACAAACGTAAAATAGCTAGTGTAAAAGAAGCGCAGGCTGCGTTTAGCGAAGTTTCGGGTGGCGTTTTAATTGAAGGTATTTATCCGAATGGTACAAGGGCATATTACGGATTTGGATTGTAAGTAAGGTTTTTTAAGCGCAGATTTCTCAGATTAAATCTCCCACAGATCAGGCTGAACTGTGGGAGATTTATTATTTTTGCTAAATGCAAAAAATACTCTTTGTTTGTTTAGGAAATATTTGTCGTTCACCCTTAGCGGAGGGAATTATGTTGCATTTGAATGATAAACATAATTTAAATTGGACCATTGATTCGGCAGGTACAGCCAATTATCATGTTGGTGAAGCTCCCGATTTAAGAACAATTGCTAATGCAAAGAAGAATGGAGTAGACCTCTCTTCATTAAGGGCTCGCCAATTTAAGGCAGGCGACTTTGATGAATTTGACAGGATCTTTGTGATGGATAAAAGTAATTTGCAAAACGTATTAAAGCATGCCAAGCACGATGAACATAAAAATAAAGTTGATCTATTATTGAATGTGATGGAACCGGTTTCAGATTCTGAAGTTCCCGACCCTTATTACGGTACCGAACATGATTTTGAACACGTGTTTCAGTTGGTTTACAAAGCTTGCGAACGTCTAATTGGCAATCAACAAAATTCAACCTAACTGTCAAACCGTACAATTACGGCTTCTGGTAATCCTGCATAAATAAAAGGTTTGGCACCTTGTGCCAATGTAAATCCAAACTTTCGGTAATAACGTGCCAATTTAAGTGTGCAAGACCCAAACCCGGTAGTGATGTTTTGTTCTTTCTTGCAGTACTGAATAAAAGACCCTATAAAGCCACTAAGAATTGTACCTGCTTGTCTATAGTTCTTATCAATTGCAAGTTTTCCTACTTCTCCAACTTTCCTTCCTTGCAAACTTTCTATGAACTTCTTACTCCAGATTAAGTCGGGATAATACGATTGAAATGGATATGATGATGAATCAGTCTCTGTTCTAATGCCATGAATCAAAAGAATTTGCTTTACCCAATTTGTGAAATGCGTTTCTCCTGCCGTGGTTATACGAATATACGCTACAGGTTTTTCTTTTTCAAATGCCCCATAATGTAAAGCATTTAAATCGTATTGATTGATGTCACATGTAGAATGTGAACTAACCATTTTGTGAAGATACGTATCTTCAGAATAAACTGTTTGGCGTAAACGAAATAGTGCTTCTAGTTCCTTTAAACTCATTGGCTCGCGATACGTAATATTCATTGTTGGTTTATTTACATTGCAAATAAAATTTGATTGGTTTTAGTTTCTCAAAAGTACATTCGTTATAGGAAAATAGCTTGTATAATGAGTTAAAGTAATTATATAATTTACGTTTAAGAAATGGAGTTTTAGAAAGTAAATTAACGAAGGCTAACGTATGATTGACAAAAAGTAAACTGTCCTCTAGTGTATTAACAAATGAAAAGCGGCTAAAGGCCGCTTTTAAGTTTATATATGCAGTGAAGCTTTCTTTTCGAGCAGTTGCTCTTCAGTCTCCACATTATCATCATCCTTGATACAGCAATCAACAGGGCAAACGGCCGCACACTGTGGTTCGTCGTGAAAGCCTTTACACTCGGTACATTTATCGCTAACAATAAAATATACGTCCATATGTTTTGGAACTTGTGGATCATTCACATCCACTTCTAAACCGGAATTCTTTCCTTTATAGGTTCCTGTTACACCAGTTCCATCGGCAAAACGCCATTCGGCACCGCCTTCGTAAATTGCATTGTTTGGACATTCAGGTTCGCAAGCGCCGCAGTTTATACATTCATCTGTGATCTTAATTGCCATTTTATACGTAACTTTGTATGCTATAATTTTGTGCAAATATACGAGTATCTATGCAATTACAACAACGAATTAACGCTTTTATAAAAATTGGCAAGTTCATTAACGAACATTATGAAGGTCGTTCAGAAAAAGGTGAAGAGAATCTGCATTTAGGTTTAACTGAACTTGTTAAGGTTGCATTTGTTTATAATGGTTGGTTCATTGAGCAATTCACCAATAATGCTATTCAAAATATTGGAAAAATGCTGGTTAAAGAAGAGTTGGAAAAACTGGCATCTTTATTTCCGACAGAAAATAGTAATCCTAAAACAGTAGCCGTCATCTGTGCAGGTAATATTCCAATGGTTTGTTTTCATGATGTATTATGTGTGTTGCTTTCAGGAAACACCGTTTTAATTAAAATGTCGAGCGATGATATTATTCTATTGCCCTTCTTTTTAAAATTACTAACGCATTACGAACCTGGTTTTGATGAAAGGATACGATTGGCTGATGGAAAACTCATAGGCTTTGATGCAGTAATTGCTACGGGTAGTAATAATAGTGCCGATCAGTTCACGCATTATTTTTCAAAGTATCCAAATATCATTCGCCGTAATAGAAGTTCTATTGCAGTGATCACCGGAAATGAAACCAGAGCAGAGTTAGAATCCTTAGGAAAAGATATTTTTTACTATTTTGGATTGGGATGCCGTAACGTATCAAAGCTTCTGGTTCCAAAAGATTATAAATTTGATACCCTTTTTGAATGTGTTTTTAGTTTTGGTTATGTGTTGGATAATAAGAAATACTCGAATAATTACGAATATAATCGTACCATTTATTTAATGGGTAATGAGAAGTTTTTAGACAATAACTTCTTAATCATAAAGCCTGACAATCAGATACATGCGCCCATTTCGGTAGTGTTTTACGAGAACTACGAAAGTGCCAAAGACCTCTCTGATTACCTTATAAAAAACGCTTCTGAGATCCAATGTATCGTAGGTTCTGATCATATACCCTTTGGTAATTCACAATCGCCTGTTATTACAGACTTTGCCGATGGGGTTAATACTGCGGAATTTTTAGTAAATTTATAACAGATATGATACGTATCAAGAACTTATATTTTGCCCTTTTATTAGTACTATGTAATTTGTTTGCTTCGGCTCAAGCTCCAACGGCTACAATTATTATTCCTTCAGGAATTCTTTGTACCGAAGTTCCATACACATTTAGTTGCATTACTTCCGGATCGATCACTGCTTATTCTTGGTCATTAAGTCCAACTTCAGGTCACTCCATAACGCCTAATAATTTTTCAAGTTCAGTTAACATTACTTTTACAAACGCCTTAACCTATAGCTTAACTTTATTTGTTGCAAATAGCAGTGGAACTTTTGCAACAGGCACTTTTGTTACTTTATCAAAATCTGCAAAAGCACTATATAGAGCAGTATTGAGCGATGCTGGTTTCCCAACAAATCTTTGGCTTGTTAATCACTCAACTTCATACACTGGCATAAATTGGGTGTTTGCAAACGCAGCAGCTCCAACACAAAGTGTTGAATCAATATTGCAACCTTTTAATGCTCCCGGAAATTACACAGTTTCGTTGATCGCGTTTGGAGCCAACGGATGTAATGATACATTAGATTACAATTTTGTGATCGATGGGGTTTCGGATGTTCAGCTTGTAAATGTATTTACGCCTAACAATGATGGTGCTAATGATGTTTTTAAGCCAATAACCACAGGTTTATATGAAATGAAAGTTTGGGTGTTCGATCGCTGGGGGGTTTTAATGTATAATTGGAATGGAGTTAAAGGTGGATGGGATGGTTATACAACTTCAGGAATTCAATGTCCTGATGGTGTGTATGTTTATATAATTGAAGCAAAAGGCTTTGATGGGAAAGAATATAAACTCAAAAGTAATTTAACTTTAATTCGCTGATCTATCCTAAAGGTTAATAACATATCTTTCAATTACAAATCAAAAACATCATTTACCGGCTTAAAGAACGTTTCTTTTCAGATCAAAGAAGGAGAAATAGTTGCATTGATCGGCAAAAGCGGAAGTGGTAAATCAACTCTTATTAAGTGTTTATACGGTCTTGAAGATCTTCAAGGCGGCGAAGTGTTTGTTGGTAAAGAGCAAGTGTTAGGACCAAGCTACAATTTAATTCCTGGGCATAAGGATATGAAATTGGTAAGCCAAGATTATTACGTTTTAGATAACCATACGGTTGAAGAGAACGTAAAGGACATGCTCTCAGGATTAGCGAATGATTATAAAGACGCGCGTTGCAAGAAAATATTGAAGTTATTGGATCTTAATCCACTTGCTAAACTACAAGCAAAAACATTATCATCAGGTCAAAAACAACGCGTTGCTATTGCAAGAGCATTAACCGTTATACCTACAGTTCTTTTATTAGATGAGCCTTTCAATAATTTGGATAGACCTTTAAAAGAAAAACTATTCACCTTCATTGTAAATGAAGTAAAGAAGAAAAAAACAGCTTTGTTGATCATTACACATGAAGCAGACGAAGCTCTTAAATATTCGCAAAAAATTGGCGTGATGGATGATGGACAACTTGTTCAATTTGGTTTGCAAGACAAAGTGTATTATCAACCACGCAATTTAAAAGTTGCTTCATTACTCGGCGATTATAATGTGATCAAGAAATCGGATCTTGAAAGTGGTAGCAAAACGGTTTTGAAGAAGCAATTATTTCTTAGGCCACATCAATTATACGTCCAACAAAAAGCAGAAGGCGCCGATCTTGTTCTTACAAACCCAACATTGTATTTTAATGGCAAATGCTTTGAATTGTATGGAGAAACGCGCTCCGGAAATGGAGTAGTGGTGTATGCTTTTACTCAGCCTAAACTTGCCGATAAGATGTATATTAAATTGAAGCTGTAATGCTTCAGGTATAAATAAATCACTTAAAAAAGATACGAAATGAAAAGAAACTTATTTATTGTTTTCGCCTTACTTATCATTCTAACAGCTAAATCACAATGCTCGGCTAATTTTGGTTTTGTTGTAAATGCAAATGGAAACGTTAGTTTTACAAATACTTCAGCGTTTACGAGTTCAAACGTTATTTATACATGGAATTTTGGTGACAATAATTCTTCACAAAGCGTGAATCCATCACACACCTACACCAATAATGGAAATTATATTGTAGACCTATTATTGCATGATAGCACATCAAATGGAGTTTGCATAAGCAATTACACCAATGTTGTATCTATTAGTAATGCTACATGTGGGCTTACCGCAAAAACTAACACGTATCAATTGAATAGCAATACCATCAACTTTGTAAATGCTTCAACAGGTACAATTGCCTTAACACAATATACTTTACATTACGGTTATGTAACTCCGCAAAACTATTTCAATGGCCATTTTAATGTAGTTCATACTTTTTCGGCAGCAGCATTATACCCTATACAATTGGTTGCAAAAAATTCTAATTCCTGCACAAGTGTTTATAATGCTTCAATAACAGTATTGTCACAAACATGTAATCTTACTCCTAATTTTGGGTACACTGTTAATGGTTCAAACGTGGCTTTTTCAAATTCTTCTCAAGGAACTTCAAGTACAACTCTTTATTACTGGATGTTTGAAAATGGCAATACATCTAGTGCTCAAACTCCGCCTAGTCAAAACTTTTTATATAATGGTACTTATACGGTAACATTATTTACCACAGATTCTATAAATTATTTTTGTGGAAGCTTGATCACAAAAACCATCAATATTACGAATGCGCCATGTTTTGCTAGCAGTCAGTTCACAATGGTTAAAGACCTAAGCGCTATGCCTTCCATTGTGTGGAATGCGACGCCAACATACTCAACAAACGTAGTAAGCGCCGTTTGGAACTGGGGAGACAATTCAACATCAACTGGCCTTTTTCCATCGCATACTTATTCATCAACAGGCTTATATAATATTTGTTTAACGGTAAGTGTTTCTTGTGGTCAAATGACAACAAGCTGTATGGCGTCAAACATTAATCGTTCTGCAGAAAGCTCACAAATTGCCTCTGTAAAAGTTTTAAACTTGCTTTCAAGCGTAAAAGAAGAAGACGCTAGAACTAAAAAGGTAGTTTTATTCCCTAATCCAAACAAAGGGATTTTTCAATTATACGTAAAGGAATTACCAATTTTAGAGATCAGAATTCTAGATCTTCAAGGAAAAGAGGTATATAAAGCCTATTCCTTAGTTAATGAAGGCTTTTGTAGAGTAAATCTTCCTGAACATTTGGAAGGAGTTTACATTGTTTGTATTGAAGGAGAAAATTTGAAACAAAAAGAACGATTAGTGATCGTAAGAGATTAATTAAATGAACTTTTTGATTCCTTCGTTTTCTTTGAAGTAATTTATGAATAAGATCAAATTCCCTTTGTTTATTTCGTTGCCATTTAGGATCTATTTGATGGGACTTCTGATCCTCTTTATTCTTCGCTTGGCATTGTTTGCATACGTTTACGATCTATCAAGGTCCTTGTTTAATAAGGATATTTTTACCACATTTTTAATTGGCGTTCAGTTTGATACTTCTGTTCTTTGTTATGTTTTGATATTACCATTTCTGTTGCTTTTTTCGTGTGCAATCTGGAAAAGAACCGCGATCATTAATTTTATCATATCACTTTATTATTCTGTTTGTATGATGCTTTTGATCTTTATTGGTATTGCCGATATTCCTTATTTTAAATTCTTTCTTAACCGCATTACCGATGCCGCGTTGCAATGGATTGGGGCCTTGAGCATTGTGTTTGAAATGATCATACTAAATAAGGCAAACTTGATTTTCACCATTGTAGCACTTATTAGTTGCGTAATTAGCTTTGTTTTTATTTGGAAAGTAACAAAAAAACACCTTCGTGATAAAGAAGAAAAAAGTAGCGTTAGATTTAAAGAAGTTGGTTGGTTCATAGCTGCAGCGTTTTTTTTGTTTATAGGAATTCGCGGGGTTAATGAACAACCCTTAAGACAAGGTGATGCTTTTCATTGCAACGATCCTTTATTGAATCAAATTGGTTTAAATCCTGCGTATACATTAATGCGAAGTTATTTTACTCGCGTTAATTTAATGGAAACCAATGAGGCAATAAAAAATAGCCAAACTATCTTGCAAATAGGTACTCCATTGGAAGATATATCGCCATTTGCACACAAAGTTTCTAGAGATTCTTCCATGCATAAGTACAACGTTGTATTAGTGTTAATGGAAAGCATGAGTGCGAATTATTTGGCAGCTTATGGGAATAAAGATCATCTAACGCCAAATTTGGATAGCCTTTGTAATAATTCATGGTTCTTTAAAAATGCTTATAGTGCCGGAATTCACACCAATAATGGAGTCTTCTCAAGTTTATTTTCTTTACCTGCTTTAAAACGAATTCGACCTATGAGTACGGTTCCTTTATTGAAGTATACCGGAATACCGTACACTCTAAAACAAAATGGGTATAAAACAATTTTCTTGTGTCCGCACAGCGAATCATTTGATAATATTGGTGTGTTTATTCCGTTAAATCATTTTGATCTGCTTTATAGTAACAAAAACTATCCTCGCGAAAAAAACATCGGACCGTTTGGTGTTCCGGATGATTACTTGTTCGATTTTGCTTTAAAAACTATTGATCAACAAAAAAACGAGCAACCATTTTTTGCTACAATTCTAACCTCATCAAATCATGAGCCATATTCTATTCCAACTTACTTTAAGAGTAATATCGATAAAACAGCTCACAGATCAGTGTCATATGCTGATTGGGCCATTGGTAAATTTTTAATGGATGCAAAAAGTAAGCCATGGTTTGATAGTACCATTTTTATTTTTTCGGCCGATCATGGATTAAATGTTGGAGAAAATAGCTATGAAATGGCTTTATCTTATAACCATATCCCAATAATGTTTTACGCACCAAAGATCCTTGGAGCAAAGCAGTTGAATAATTTTATGGGGCAAATTGATATCTTTCCAACCTTAATGGGATTAATGAATACAAGTTATATTAATAACACACTTGGTACAGATGTTATTTCAAAACCACGTGAGTGCATGTATTTTTCGGCCGATAATAAAATAGGCTGCGTTGATAGTACTTTTCTTTACGTATATAGATTTGAGGGAGGAGAAGGATTGTATAAATACAAAAGTGGTGATGCAAAGGATGTAAAAGAAGAATTCAAATCGGATTTTGAAAGATTAAGAAGAAACGCCCTTTCGCAAACTCAAGCGGCCGAGTATATGATCAATAATAATAAAACGGAGTTAAAATAAATACTTAACGTTTATATCTGCTTAATTCATACGGATTTGGCACATTTCTTGCTTTAGTACAGCAACATTATTAACTTAAACGAATGAAGAAATTTCTTTCAACTTTATTAATGTGCTCTGGTATATGGATTCAGGCTCAAAATTATATTGATAATTACCTATTACCTGGTTTAACCTATACGGTGATAGCCTCTTCCTCTAATAGCGTTGCTTTGCCAACCGATTTGGATTTTAAACCCAACACAAATGAATTATGGTTAGCACTAAGAGGAAACACCGTTGGCGCAAATGTGATCATTTATAATGCCGGCCTGCCAAATCAAAGTATTCAATATAGAAAAGATTCAAACAATGGGCATTTTATGCCAATGTGTATGGCCATAGCGTTCTCAGATATTGGAGATTGGGCATCCATTCACGACGATGGTTATGTATCAATTGATGGCGTTCAAGGGCCTTCACTTTGGTCGGGCGATACTGCCATCCATGCACGCGTGTTTCAGAATTCCAATTATTTATTCGGAAGTCATATTTCAATGTTGCATCAAAGTTCATGGTCAATGGGTATTGCGCATGATAGCGCCAAGGTGTATTGGGTATTTGATGGAGATCATGGCAACCTTGCCAGATATGATTTTGTAACAGATCATGGCCCCGGTTATAATGATCATTCTCAAGGAACTATTTATCGTTATTCTTTTGTGAATGTTACCAAAGTGCCCAATGTGCCAAGTCATATGGTTGTAGATAAAGCCAATAACTGGTTGTATTTTACCGATGGAACAGGCAAAACATTAAAGCGTTTAAAAACAACATCAGGTACGGTGGTAGGTTCACTTAGTCCAAGTAATGAAGTGCTCGCCGGTTATTATAGTGTTGCGGGAGCATCCGTACAAACTATTGAGACTTTTACTTCTCAACCTTGCGGTATTGATTATTTTAATGATCGTTTAGTTCTAACCGATTATAATACAGGAGAAATTACAATTTACAATACAAATGCAGGACCTAATCTTGTAAAACTTGGCGTTATAAATACTGGTCAGCCTGGTATTATGGGCGTGAAGATCGGAAGCGATGGTAAAATATGGTATGTAAATAATACATTGAATACTGTTGTAAGAATTGATCCGTCAAACTCTGCTAACGACGCGGGAATATTGAACATTGTTTCGCCAAGTATGAGTAATTATGGTACGCAATTTTATTCTCCTCAATTTAATGTTTGTGGAACCGGAGTTTGGCCAATTGTAACATTGATCAATAATGGTACAAACAATCTTACTTCGGTGAACATCAATTATAAAGTTGATAATGGACCAATAACAACCTATACTTGGACAGGAAATCTTGCGCCAAACGCTTCGGCAACTGTTGCCATTGGCAATGTTAATGTTTCCTCAGGCCCACATTCATTTACAGTGTATACTTCTCTTCCAAATTCTGTTAGCGATGTTAATCCTGCTAATGATGCTAAGCAAGGTTCATTCAGGATCATTAATACGGTGCCTTACACATTTTCGGAAGGATTTGGATCAACAGTTTTTCCGCCGGTTGGATGGGATGAAGTTGGTTTTAATAGATACACTTACTTTCAAAGGATAGCAAACTATGGAGGTTTTGGTTCAAACACCGGTTGTGCTTTGCTCAATAATTATTTGGTCACCAACGCTCAACCAAAGAATCGTCAAGTGGATTATTTGATCCTTCCGCAGATCGATCTCACAAATGCACCTAGCCCATCATCGCTTAATTTTAGTTATGCGTTCGCGCGTACGTCATTTACAAATCCGGATCGACTTATCCTGAGAGCCTCAACCGATTGTGGGAATACATGGACAACAATTCTTTCAAGAACAGGTTCGCTTTTTGAAACAGATGTACCGGTTCAAAATAGTCCATTTCTTCCTTTGGCATCTTCATGGAAGCTCGAGAGTGTAGATCTCTCCGCTTATATTGGTCAGCCAACTATTTTTATGTTCATAATAGAAAATGGTGGAGGAAATAATTTCTTTCTTGATGATGTGAACATTGGTTCATCCGTTTTTGTGAAACAAAATAAAATTACTCACCATGTTTTTGTCTATCCGAATCCTTCGAGTGGAAAAATTACTCTCAATGGTGTTGAGTTGGGAAGTTCAATTACTGTGTTTAATTTATTAGGGCAAGAGGTTTTGACCTCAAAGAACAAAAGTGAATCTACAGAGATCGATCTTTCCGAATATCCCAATGATGTTTATTATATAAGTATTGATACAGCATCTTCTTCAGTAGTAAAGAAGATAGTTATTAGTAAATAAAAAAGGCCGCAATTGCGGCCTTTTTTTTAAGCTTTAAAATCCCAAGTCTCTAGGAACTTAGTGGTGTAATTTCCGGCTTTAAAATCTTCGTTCTGCATTAATTTTAAATGAAACGGAATAGTGGTCTTAACTCCTTCGATCACATACTCACTTAAAGCACGATGCATTTTTGCAATAGCCTCTTCGCGAGTTTGTGCAACCGTAATTAATTTCCCAACCATACTATCATAATTTGGTGGAATAGTGTAGCCGCTGTAAACGTGCGAGTCAACACGAACTCCGTGTCCACCCGGTGTATGCAATGTGGTGATCTTTCCCGGAGAAGGAACGAAATTCTTAAAAGGATCCTCAGCATTGATACGACACTCAATGGCGTGCAATTGCGGATAGTAATTCTTTCCTGAAATTGGAACGCCTGCTGCTACTAATATTTGCTCGCGTATCAAGTCATAATCAATTACTTCTTCAGTAATTGGATGTTCTACTTGAATACGTGTATTCATTTCCATGAAATAGAACTTGCGATGTTTGTCTACTAAGAACTCAACAGTTCCAACACCTTCATAACCTATTGAGAGTGCAGCTTTCACAGCCGCATCACCCATGGCGTCACGTAATTCAGGCGTCATGAATGGTGAAGGAGTTTCTTCAACTAATTTTTGGTGACGACGTTGAATACTGCAATCGCGCTCACTTAAATGGCAAGCTTTTCCGTATTGATCGCCTACAATTTGAATTTCAATATGGCGTGGTTCTTCAATATATTTTTCCATGTACATGGCGCCGTTTCCAAAAGCGGCTGTAGCTTCTTTTGTAGCACTATCCCAAGCATCTTGAAAATCTTCTTCTTTCCAAATGATGCGCATTCCTTTACCACCACCACCGGCAGTAGCTTTTATAATAACAGGATAACCAACTTTAACCGCATCTTTTAATGCGGCTTCAACATTTTCTAACAAGCCTTCCGAACCGGGAACGCAAGGAACTCCTGCAGCGATCATGGTTGACTTTGCATTACTTTTGTCGCCCATTTTATTGATCATCTCTGGACTTGCGCCAATAAATTTGATCTTGTTTTGACGACAGATCTCACTGAACTTGGCATTTTCACTTAAGAAACCATAACCTGGATGGATGGCATCTGCATTTGTAATTTCCGCAGCAGCAATGATGTTCGACATGCTTAAGTAACTTTCCTTACTTGGAGGAGGACCAATACAAACTGCTTCATCGGCAAATTTCACATGTAGTGAGTCCTTATCGGCAGTGGAATAAACTGCAACAGTTTTTATACCCATTTCCTTACAGGTACGAATAATACGCAGTGCAATTTCGCCACGATTGGCTATCAATATCTTTTTAAACATCTTTCGAAATTTTGAATTTTAAATTTTAAATGATGAATGGCTTGAATCATTTAAAATTCAACATTCAACATTCAACATTTCACTAAGAAGGATCTACCAAAAATAAAGGCTGATCATATTCAACAGGAGTTGCATCGTTAACCAACACTTTAACGATCTTTCCTTTGATATCACTTTCGATCTCGTTGAATAATTTCATAGCCTCAATGATACAAACCGGTTTACCAGCAGTGATCTCATCGCCAACATTTACAAAAGGGCCTTTATCTGGTCCAGAAGAGCGATAGAAAGTACCGATCATAGGTGATTTAATAGTTACATATTTTGAATCGTTGCTAGGAGTAGCTTGATTCGAAGGGGTTTTGTTCTCGGTAGTAGGAACATTCACCGGGTTTGAAACTGGAGCAATTGCATGCGCCACCGGATTAGTTAAAACAGGAGCACTTTGAACATACACCTGTTGTGAGGCAGCTGTTTTTGGGGTCCTGATAACGATCTTGATCTCTTTTGTTTCTAATTCAACCTCGCTTACGCCGCTTTTTGAAACAAACTTGATCAGGTCTTGAATTTCATTTAATTTCATTGTTTGTGTTTTTAGTTAGTGAGGCAAAAGTAATTGTATTTTCGAAAAAAAAAAGGCCGAAATGGCCTATTTTTGAACAAAATCAGTGCTTTTTCGCTTAAAAACGCTTAAAAACAGTCTAAATTGATGTTTTTTCACTTTAAAATAGTGTTGCTATTAAGTGGTTTCATTAAATCATTAAAAAGCAATCACCAAGGCTATAAGCAGAATGATGAACGAAATAATAAAAATCCAGGCATAAAATTTTCCGACACCATTTGCGAACTTATACCCTAGGGTTTTGTGATATAGGGTGGTTAAACTTATAAATAAGCCTAGATTTATGAAAAATAGGGTGAAACCAAATGGCGGAACGATCAAAAGAATAACGATGCTTGCAAGTAAGGACATAATATAGCCAAATTGAGCCATTCCGCTGTTTGGAGCCTTGCCTAATTTAACGAGGCCAAACTGTAGTATTGGATTGCCATCTTGGTTAGGCTGATTAAAATATTCTTTTTCACCTTCTTTAAAGTGAATACTGGCAATGTTCGAGCTCTTGACGTCTTTATAAAAGCCTACCGGACCAGGGCGTCCATCAGTATAAGTAATGTTTTTTCTACGGATCGTTTTTACTACACAAGGGATTTTCTTTCCATTAACAAGTATGATTGTATCACCATTATCCCCACTTTTGGTCAACTCGTAAGATTGCTTAATAATAGTTTTGGTTTTCCTTTCTTTTGGCTGACGGACTTCTATTATTTGATCTGAACTTGCTTTTGAAAAGTAAAAACCATCAGTGTATTTTCGCTGAAGAAAAATACTTTGCTTGCACGAAACAAAAAGAATACAAATTAGTATGAAGTAAATATTTTTCATGTTAATCATACGTAAATCTTAATTTACCTTGATACAATTCATCAAACTCAAGTATCAGCGGCTGTTCGTCAAACCGAATTCTTTTTATCTTATCAGTGACCAGATCATGCAATACACCCCGTTTTTTGTAAACTATCCAAGTTGGTTTTACTTCTAAAATGATGCAGTGCAAATAGGTTACGCCTTCATTTAATTCTATACGAGCTTCTCCGTAGTAGCTTAGATCAACCGGTATGCTGCTTTGCATTTTTGCATTGAGAGAATCAATTCGAGTGATCTTCAATTGAGCAAATGCGGTGTTGCAGCATACCAGGATACTAAGTATAAAAAAGCGGCCAGTCATTATTGGTATTTTTTCTTCTTTTGTATGTTAAACCCAAGCGTCATACCAACTGTTGTACCGCTTTTTCGTGGAGCAACATATATATTTACGGGAATATTTAAATACCCTGAGTGAAACGTGCGGCCTACAGCAATCACAAGACCAGCATCAATTTTTACGTTACCTCTGCTATCCAATCGTTCAATAGAACTGTATGGGTTTGTGTAATTCAGTGATTTTCTAGTTGAATCAGATAAAGACCCAAATTCACTATTTAAATAAAAATTACCTTTATCATCTGGATTATTCGACATGAGTAATTTATCGCCATTATCGCCGTAACCGGTGTCATAAAAACCTTTAGCTGTTTTTACTAACCTAAATGTTGGTCCAAAACCAAACTCCCAAGCACCTTCTCCTTTTCCAAACCTAAAACCTAAAAGAGGAGTGTAAGAAGGAATGAATTTACCGCTTTCTAATCCGCCAATTAAAAAGATGTTCTCAACTAAGGCTTGGAAATTTCCGGCGCTGATATATTGGAACTCTTGTTGCCATCCAAATTGAAATGTTACAGGGTACATATTAAAGCCACCGTTTTTTTCATCAGAATCAACAAGGGTCTTGCCCGCATCACCCAATGTATGAGAAAAACCCATTCTCGGACCATTAAGCTTTAAAGTGTTTTTTGGGCTTTCAATAGGTATATCGTAATCGATCAAAAGTTTTACCATGTTAGGGTCAGGTTCCAGGCCAACCAATTTCTTAACTGAAATAGCCACCATTTTTTGAATTTCAGGTAGATTCAAATATTCTGTTGATTCTGTTTTCTCAACTTTTCCTGATTCTACTTCAATCAAACGTAATGAGATCACAATTTTCTCTCCAAAACGTTCAACGTTTCCGCTCAACATTTTTTCAACCTTTAATAGTTTTCCTGTTTCAATTAAACATGTTTTTGAATAGCAGTTGCTCAGATCAATTTTGTTCGCCGATGTTATTTCTTTTACTTCATACTTATCAAGCACAGTGTAAACACCGGTCTTTTCAAGTTCTAAACGAACCAGATATCCCATTTCTTCTGAATTATTTACGATGCCCTTGCTGTCAATGTTAAGAACAGCAATACTTGGTTTTGTTTGAGCAATTATATTAGTTGCAAATAGAATTGCCGCGATGATTGATTTTGTTTTCATTTTTTGTTGGGTTTATTTATTAGTTGATTTAATTAGTTTCTATAGTCAATTATTTTATAGCCATTATTTGGGATCACTCTTGCTTTATTCATTGTTCCTGGAATTGTAAGGCTTATAATATAAACCGGTCCGCTTAAAATATCCGAGCGCTTGTAATGAACTTTACCGTCGGCGATAGAAAGGATCTTTACCGATAATTTTTTTCCGTTATCAAATATTATTTCATCAAAACCGGCTGTTGAATTTTCTGTTGCAATAGTTGTGTTAACCGAAGGCGTATAAGTTATGGAGTTAGTGATCACAGGTTTTTTAGCTTCAACTTCTTCAATAACAATAGGTCTTGGTGATTGATGGCTCTTAAAATTTCCGTTATCATAGGCGAAACCGTTTTCCATCATTAATTTTATAACAGGTACATTATTCTTATCAAAGAAGATGGCGTAATTGTAAAATTTGCCCGGAGTTATTCGGTCGATGTTAGTTATTAAGACATCATGAAATGTGCCCTCAAAAAAATATTCGATCTTACCGGCAACTATATCTATCGTATGGATCTTTACATTTTTATGTTTGCGACCATTTTTCTCCATTACCCATACTTTCCCTAATTCTGAAACAAGGGAGTAATTACCATTATCCCATAATAATGTATCAATGGTGCTTTTTTGAGCTTTTCCATAACTCATGAAGAGTAGGGTTAGTAGTATTAATTTAGTTTGTTTCATAATCATCAGGATCATGAAGCAAAATTACAGTAGGCATAAGCCCTAGGGAAACGGATTAGTGCTGACCAATTTTACGCTTTCCTGAATTTTGAAAATTAGAGGCCTTTAAAAAAGCACTTTGGTTGGAGATTTGCGTTTTTTGCAAATAACTGAACGGTAATTATGGATTCGTGCAACATTAGCTTAGTTAAAAAGTCAGTTTTCGCTAAAAGAAATTGTCAAAAAAATGATGGAGAATGTACCAAAAACAAAAAAGCCCTTCAAAATGAAGGGCTTTTGTTTAGGATCAAGTGCTTTTACTGCCCTTGGCCGTGGCAATTTTTATATTTTTTGCCGCTACCACAAGGACAAGGATCATTTCTGCCTACTTTTTGTTCAACTCTGATGGGTTGAATTTTAGGTTTTGCTTGTTCCTGAGCTTCTTCTTTTGCTTTTACATCTTCTCTCGACTCAACAAGTTTCTCCTTCTTTGCTTTTGGCTGTTCTTGCGTAAAACGAGCTTGTCGTCTTGCTTCTTCCTCACTTTGTGATGGCAATCCTCCTCTCATTAAGAACGATATAATGTCCTTATTGGTTTTGATGATCATATCTTTAAATAAGTTGAATGATTCTAACTTATATATAACCAAAGGATCTTTTTGTTCTAAGGAAGCATTTTGAACGGCTTGTTTTAGATCGTCCATCTCGCGTAAATGTTCTTTCCACGAATCGTCGATCATATTCAATACAACGTTCTTCTCAAAGCTCAATACCATATCACGTCCATTTGTTTCAAATGCCTTTTTTAAATTGGCCATGATCTGAATTGAACGTATACCATCCGTAAACGGCGTTACAATGTTTTCGAAAGTATTAGTTGGATTGGTGTAAACATCTTTCACAACCGGGAATACCTGTTCGCTTATTTGTTTTGTTTTATGGCGATAATGTAATTCAATAGCCGCAAATAATTTTTGAACTAAGTCGGCTTCGCGCATGGAGTTGAATTCGCTTTCATTAACCGGACTTTCAATACCGAATAAACGGATACACTCTAAGCTAAAGCCATCAAAATCATTTACGTCTTTGAATTCTGCAGTTAAACTTTCCAATACCTCATAGATCATATTGGCAATGTCAATACTGATACGATCACCATACAGTGCATTTTTACGACGTTTGTAAATTACATCACGCTGAGCGTTCATTACATCATCATATTCGATCAAACGCTTACGAGTACCAAAGTGATTTTCCTCCACACGTTTTTGAGCACGCTCAATGGATTTGGTGATCATGCTATGTTGAATAACCTCACCTTCTTTTAATCCCATGCGATCCATTAACGAAGCAATACGCTCGCTACCGAATAAACGCATTAAATTATCCTCTAACGAAACAAAGAATTGAGATGAACCCGGATCTCCTTGACGACCGGCACGACCACGTAATTGTCTATCCACACGGCGACTTTCGTGACGCTCTGTTCCTATAATTGCTAAACCACCGGCATCTTTTACACCTGGGCCTAGTTTAATATCTGTACCACGACCAGCCATGTTGGTTGCAATGGTCACAGTTCCTGCTTTACCTGCTTCAGCCACAATGTCTGCTTCCTTAGCGTGTAATTTCGCATTCAATACATTATGTTTAATGCTGCGAAGTTTAAGCATACGGCTTAATAATTCTGATATCTCAACAGTGGTTGTACCAATTAATACTGGTCTTCCTGCAGCAACTAATTTTGCAGTTTCTTCAATTACCGCGTTATATTTCTCGCGTTTAGTTTTGTAAACCAGATCTTGTTCATCTTTACGAGTCATTGGGCGGTTGGTTGGAATTTCAACCACATCCAATTTGTAAATATCCCAAAACTCTTGTGCTTCTGTAGTAGCTGTACCGGTCATACCCGCAAGCTTGTTATACATACGGAAATAATTTTGCAAAGTAATTGTTGCATACGTTTGAGTAGCAGCTTCAATTTTTACATTTTCTTTTGCTTCAATGGCCTGGTGTAATCCATCGCTATAACGGCGACCTTCCATGATACGGCCGGTTTGCTCATCAACAATTTTTATGGCACCATTATCGATCACATACTCCACATCTTTTTCAAAAACCGTGTAGGCTTTCAATAATTGATTTACGGTATGAATACGCTCACTTTTAATACTGAAATCGCGCATTACTACTTCTTTAGCAGCAGCTTTTTCTTTTGCATCAGTAATATTCTTCTCAATATCGGCAATTTCATCACCTACATTTGGGATCACAAAGAATTTTGGATCTTCGGTGTTACCTGTAATAAAATCTAAACCTTTTTCGGTTAACTCAACGTGATTATTCTTTTCTTCAATGGTAAAATAAAGTTCAGCATCAATTTTATGCATCTCTTTATTTTGATCCTGCATATAATGATTCTCGGTTTTTTGCTTTAATTGCGCAACACCTTGCTCACTTAAAAATTTAATTAAGGCGCTGTTCTTTGGTAAACCACGAAACGCACGTAATAAAGGAATAGCGGCATCCTTCTCATTATTCTCGCTCATTAATTTTTTAGCATCAGCCAAAAATTTAAGAACTGTTTGTTTTTGAATGTTAACCAACTTCTCAATACGAGGCTTATACTCGTTGAATTCATGACGATCTCCTTGAGGTGTTGGTCCACTTATGATCAAAGGTGTACGCGCATCGTCAATTAATACAGAGTCAACCTCATCCACAATGGCAAAATTAGGTTTACGTTGTACAAGCTCCTCAATATTTCGGCTCATGTTGTCACGTAAATAATCAAAACCAAATTCGTTATTGGTACCATATGTAACATCGCAATTGTAGGCATCACGACGATCTTGAGTGTTTGGCTCATGTAGATCGATGCAATCAACACTTAATCCATGGAATTGGAATAGGGGAGCGTTCCATTCAGCGTCACGTTTTGCAAGGTAATTATTTACTGTAACCAAGTGAACACCTCTTCCGCTTAACGCATTTAAGAACACAGGTAAAGTTGAAACTAATGTTTTTCCTTCACCTGTAGCCATTTCAGAGATCTTACCCATGTGAAGTACCATTCCACCGATCAACTGAACATCGTAATGCACCATGTCCCAGGTGATCTCGTTACCTGCCGCTATCCAAGTGTTTTTCCATGTTGCTTTACCATTAGCTATTTCAACATTTTTGTGCGTTTTTGAAAGGTTAGTGTCAAAGTCGTTAGCTGTAACAACCAATTGTTTATTGTCTTTAAAACGACGCGCTGTTTCTTTTAATATGGCAAATGCCTCTTCTAAAATATCATCTAAGGCTGTCTCTAGTTTTTTAGTTATCTCTTTTTCAATTTCATCAATTTCTTTATAAAGATCTTCCTTCTCATTAACATCCATATCAGGGTTTGAGGTGATCTTGGCTGTTATTGTCAAGATCTCATCATTTTCAGTTTTAACTGCTGCATTCAACTTTACCTTTAGGTCGTTTGATTTTGCGCGCAACTGATCGTCGCTGATTGCAGAAAGTCCTTTAAAGATCTCGTTAATAGAGTCAACCCTGGATTGAAGTTCCTTTACATCTTTTTCACTCTTAGTACCAAATAATTTCTTGAGAAGATCGAACATGTGATGATTTTTTATTTTAGCCTATAAATGTAGCAATTTTTGATGATAATCGATTTTGATCTAATGAACAAAATTGTTAAGATATTTTGCTAATTTCCACACTTATAAAGCGGTTTCTACCACTTATAATAGCAAATATTATACTTATCTTACAATCGCTTATATTTAGTGCAAGTATGTCAGTCAGGATATTACGCATAACTATCACCATTGCTTTGCTTCTAAGCAACTATGCGTTCTCGCAACAATATTACTTTAAAAATTATAGCGCTGAGAACGGTATGCCATTTGTGCAGGTTTATGCCATTTTTCAGGACAGCAAAGGGTTTTTATACACCGGTGGTTATAACGGTTTAAGCAGATTTGATGGACAGCTGTTTACCAATATTAATACCAAAAATGGACTCGCAGATAATTACGTGAACGCTATTTGTGAGGATAAGGACGGAAGGATCATTGTAGGAACAAAAAAAGGCCTTTCTGTAGTTTTTAATAACAAGGTAAAGAAGGAAAAGATAAATGGACTGGCTCCCGGAACAAATGTTTTGAGTTTGGAAAGCAATAAGACTGGCGATATCCTCATAGGAACAACGGCAGGTTTATTTATAATGAAAGATCAAATTGTTTCTGAGGTCAATGGATCTAAGAACATATCGATATTCGATATTTTAGTTGTAGATGATAAGATATATTGCGCCAGCAACAAAGGATTATTGATTATTGACAATGGCAAGGCTCAATTTATAACTATTAAAAATGGGATCTCAGATAATCATGTCAATTGTTTAGCCATAAGTGCTAATAAAGGAATCTTAGCCTTGGGTACAGCCAATGGTTTGAGTTTATATGATATTAAAACCGGAAAAGTAACCTCCTATTTTATTGAGAATGGTTTGCTCGACAATAATGTGAGTTGTTTGTTGTATGAATCTGACAATAGTTTGTGGGTAGGTTCGCAAACAGGTTTGATAAAATTTGAGTACAAGGAGTTCAATTATTATAATATCTCTTACGACAATAATTCAAATATCATTCGATGCTTGCTAAAAGATATTGAAGGTAATGTTTGGTTAGGAACGCATAGTGGTATTTATCGGTACCGCGATAATTCGTTCTCAACATTTGATAAGATAAACGGACCAGGAAATGCATTTATTTTTGAGATATTTCAACGAGATAAGGATCTCTTTATATGTAGTGAGAATAACGGGGTGTATAAATATTCACAAGGTTATTTTAAACGTTACGGCCTTGCAGATGGCTTGCCGAGTAATGTTTGCAGAAGCGGCTGTGTAGATAAGAATGGAAAAGTGTTTTTTGAAACCGATGAAGGAGTGGTGGAGTTCAAGAATGAACGATTTACAAAGATCAATATTTCAAAAAGGATAAAGCCCTTACACTATAAATTATTTTGTGATAGAGATAATGTTAAGTGGCTTGGTGGTGTTAATGGGATTTCAACTTTCTCTTTTAATCCATCCGGCGGATTAGATACCAATTTTATAAAGCTACCTACAAACTCTGAAGACTTTTCTGTTACAGATATTAGTGAAGACAATGAAGGTTATAAATGGGTTGCTGCTTACCAAGCGGGATTATATAAAATTAAAGGAACAACGGTTGTTGATTTTGGTAAACAAATAGGACTTGACATTACCGAATATGTTTCTGCAAGAGGTACAAAAAAAACAATGTTTGTAGCTACACAAAATGGTTTAATTGCAATTGATCTTAAAACAAACGCACTAAAATTCATAAAAAGTGAAGATGGACTTATATCAGATGTGATCTATTCTATTGGTTTTACAAAGAATAAGAGCTTATTATGGATAGGTACCAATATTGGGATCAGCTCATTAGATGTTGCAGAATATGAGAGAACCGGAAAATTAAAGATCACTTCATTTGGTAAAAATGAGGGTTTTGCCGGAATAGAATGTAATACCAATGGTGTTTTTGAAGATGATAATGGCGCAGTTTGGTTTGGAACCATAAGTGGATTAATTAAATATCTTCCTAATAATTATCAGCCCAACAAAGCATTAAATAAGACGAATATTTACAATATTAAATTAGGTGATGTAGACACTGTGTTGAATTCAGGAGCTGAGATCAAGTTCAGCTATAATAACATTGCATTTTACTATAGAGGAATTTGCTTTACGGATCCTGATAAAGTTCTTTACAAAAAGAAACTGGAAGGTTACGATAAGGATTACAGCCTGCAAAGTGATGAAGACAATTCTAAATACTCAAACCTTGCCCCGGGAACTTATACCTTCAAGGTTATAAGTGCTAACAACGAAGGGGTTTGGAATGAAGAACCAACCAATTTTGTTTTTACTATTCTTACACCATTTTATCGCACCTGGTGGTTTGCTTTATTGATCATTGGTTTTACGGCATTTATTGTTTATGCCGTATTTAAAATACGTTTAAATAATATTAAGAACAAACAACATAAAGAATATGAGCGCAAGGTGGAGATGAGTAAAATAGAATTGAAAGCTTTGCGCTCCCAAATGAATCCGCATTTTGTGTTTAATTCGCTAAACTCTATTCAGCATTATATTTTTAATAGTAAAAGCGATGAGGCAGTTAAATACCTTAATAAATTCGCAAAATTGATGCGTGTGATATTAAATAATTCCGACAAACCAACGGTGGCCATTGAAGACGATCTTGAGGCCTTAAAACTGTATTTGGAACTCGAACAAATGCGTTTTGAAGATAAATTTGAATATAAAATTGAGATAGATGGTAATGTGGATCTGGATTATGATATCATGCCGCCCATGCTTTTGCAACCTTATGTGGAAAATGCTATTTTGCATGGATTAACACCTCGTAATGAAAAAGGTCTATTAACCATTAAAATAAGCACCGAGGAGCATTTTATTGTGTGTACTATAACTGATAATGGAATAGGGCGTAAAAAAGCAGCCGAAATTAAACGAACTATGCCCGGAAATAAACATAAGTCGTTGGGCATGAAGATAACCGAAGAACGATTACGCATTTTGAATGAAATCAGTAATAGTAAACATAGTGTTAAAATAATTGACTTAACTAATGACGATGGCACTTCAGCCGGTACTTCAGTTGAGTTATATGTACCCATATTATAATTCTATTTTGTATATTTAAAACAAATAAACTATGATCAAAACATTAATTATAGAAGATGAACAAAAGAGCAGAGATGTTCTTATGAAGATCATCGAAAAATCTTGTCCTGAACTTAAGGTTGTTGGAAACGCAGGCAATGTTTCAGAGGGTGTTGAACTGATAAAATCATTAAAACCCGATCTTGTTTTTTTAGATATTACCATGCCTGATGGCAGTGGTTTTGATCTGCTGGAGCAGGTGGGTGATCAAAAATTTGACCTCATATTTGCTACGGCAAGTAATTCGCATGCCATTCGCGCTTTCAAGTACAGCGCTTGCGATTATTTGTTGAAGCCAATTGATATTGAAGAATTGCGGAATGCTGTTTTACGCGTTGTGAAACGTAAATCAGAAACACCTGATATGGGTAATCTTAATTTTTTGATACAACAATTAAAAAGGTCGGATGATAATTACCAGAAGATAACATTACCAACAGGAAACGCCTACGAGATCATTAATTTAAAAGATATTGTGCGCTGTGAAGCTGATGGCAGTTATACCTATTTTTATTTAACTGATAAGCGTAAATTAATGGTAAGTGCCAGTTTAAAGCACTACGAAGAGCTTTTGCCGGAGCAGGATTTTATTCGCGTGCATCATCATAATCTTATCAATATGAATCACGTGGTTCGCTTTTTAAAAGAAGATGGTGGTTATGCAGTAATGACTGATGGAAGTAAGATCGAGATCTCGCGTCGTAAAAAAGATCAGTTCATGGATCGCTTAAAGAGCTTTAAGTTGATATAGCTTATTCTTTTTCAATGTAGCCTTCGTCGGGCTGTAAGCCGCTCATTTTGCTTGCTGCAATCGCTAATTCATCACATCGGTTATTTTCTACATTTTCGGCATGACCTTTTACCCAATAGAATTTGTGTTTATGCGGGTTGTAGGTCTCTAAAAATCGTAACCAAAGATCCACATTTGCTTTTTTCTTAAAGCCTGTTCGCTGCCAACCTTCTAACCATTTTTGATTGATGGCGTCAACTACATATTTGCTGTCAGAATGGATCTTTACAATTAGATCTTTGTTCTTTACGCTTTCTAATCCAACAATAACAGCTAAAAGCTCCATGCGGTTGTTAGTGGTCTTTTTAAAACCATCACTGATCTCTTTGCGTTTTCCTTTGTATTTTAAAACAACGCCAAACCCTCCGGGGCCCGGGTTACCGCTGGCCGCGCCATCTGTGTAAAGTTCAATATGATCTATATTTGACATTTTTTTCATTGTCACCCTTAGCGTAGTCGAAGGGCAACCTATTTAATATTCAACTGTAGAAACCTTTCTCCATTCACAAAACCTTCCAGCGAATCGCCAATTTGTACGGCGGCAACACCCTCGGGAGTTCCGGTATAAATAAGATCGCCCACTTTTAAACTTACAAATTTCGACACATAACTTATGATCTTATCTATCGAGAAGATCATTTGATTCGAATTCCCAACTTGTTTGCTTTGGCCGTTCACTTTTAACTCAAACGAAATATTATTCAGTTCTAAGTTTGATTTACTTATGAATTTCCCAATAGGAGCGCTGTTATCAAACGCTTTTGCTTTTTCCCAAGGCAAACCTTTTTCTTTGCATTTAGCTTGAATGTCGCGTGCGGTAAAGTCAATTCCTAATCCAATTTCTTCGTAATATTTATGTGCAAATTGTTCTTCAATATGTTTTCCGGCTTTACTGATCTTTACAACCAATTCTATTTCGTGGTGTAGTTCTTTGGTGAATTCAGGATAATAAAAATCCACTTCTTTTAAAAGCGCGGTGTCTGGCTTCATAAAAAAAACAGGTTCTGTAGGCGCTTCAGCTTTCATTTCTTTAGCGTGTTCTGCGTAATTTCTTCCTATGCAAATTATCTTCATACTTATTTTACCTTTAAGTGGTTTATTAGTACTTTTACGCAAATTTAGTATTTAATTCCAAGTAAGTTTTATGAATGAAAATTTTGATGTAATTGTTGTTGGAGGTGGTATAGTTGGATTAGCAACAGCGTACAAATTAACGCTCATGCATCCTAATAAAAAGATCCTTGTGTTGGAAAAAGAAAAGGAAGTGGCCGCTCATCAAACCGGTCATAATAGTGGAGTTATACATAGCGGCATTTATTACAAACCGGGATCATATAAAGCTATTAATTGTGTTGCCGGAAGAAGAGAGTTGGTGAGTTTTGCAAAAGAGCATAAAATCCCACATGATATTTGCGGAAAAGTAATTGTGGCCACAGATAAAAGCGAATTGGCACACATGAATAAAGTTTACAATAACGGAATTGCAAACGGAGTAGAGAATATTGAGATCATTGATGCAAAACGAATAAAGGAAATTGAACCTTTCTGCGAAGGTATCTCCGGTATTTGGGTTGGATGCACAGGCATAATTGATTATACCGATGTAGCTCGTAAATATGGGGAGTTGATCAATGCTACCGGAAACGGAAGTAAAGTACTTACCTCACAAAAAGTAGTTGATTTCGAAAAAAACAATGAAGGCACAACCGTGATCACCGAGAGCGGAAAGTTTAATGCAAAATATATCATCACCACCGGAGGATTACAGGCAGATAGATTAGCAAAAAAAGAAGGTCAAAAAAGTGATGCCGCTATCGTTGGCTTTAGAGGGGATTATTACGACCTGAGTGAAAAAGGCATGAGCAAGGTAAAAAACCTTATTTACCCGGTTCCTAATCCTAAATTTCCCTTCTTGGGAGTACATTTTACACGCATGATCAAAGGAGGTACGGAGTGCGGACCGAATGCCGTGTTTGTATTCGATAGAGAAGGGTATTCTAAAACAGCTTTTAGTTTAAAAGATACCGCAGACGCATTCGGATTTAAGGGAACCTGGAAATTCTTCGCTAAACACTGGCAATTTGGTTTAGATGAGTATAGAGGTGCTTTTAGTAAAACTTACTTCTTAAATCGTTTAAGAAAGCTTATTCCTAGCCTTGAAATGGATGACATTGTTCCTGCGCGTTGCGGAATAAGAGCAATGGCTCTTGGACCTAATGGAGAAATGTTAGATGATTTTAAAATTGAGAAGCATGGAAATGCCATGCATGTAATAAACAGTCCAAGCCCGGCGGCTACTGCAAGTTTGGCTTACGGAGGGGAAATAGCAAAAACTGCAACTGAATACTTTAATTTAAAAAATTAAATAAGTTCTATTGCGTTAGGGTATTTTGCTTTCCAGTTCTTTAAACTCTCAGGAGTTCTAACTAAAATGGTTGTTCTTGCGTCGATCTTAAGTTTCACGAGATAGGTACTCCCTTTTTTCTCTGAACGTTTGATGATTGCTTTCATGATTGTGTGTTTTATTTTGTTTCTATACAAATTTGATTCATTTGACCCCTCTTTCCTAAATAAATAACGTTAAAAAAATTCGATTTTCAATCATTATCACAAGGCTAATTACTAGCTATAAACAGGATATAAACAAAAACGCCTCCCAATGGGAGGCGTTTTCTTAACATTGTCTTAAAACTATTAGAAGTATAAATTCAAACGAAGTGTTCCTGTTGGTCCCCATACTGAATTTTTACCATCAGTATCTAATGCCCATCCACCATTTTTTGCACCTTCGATCTCAGCTGAACCAACAGCATTTGTAGCACTACCACCATTGTTACCTGTAGTTTCGTAGGTAGTTTTTGATTTACCAGTGCTGCTCATGCCTAATCCCCAACCAAATTCACCACCAATACTCATTTTAGCTAAAATGAAATATTCTGCTCCAATGAATCCACGTAGTCCAAAAGAAAATACAGTACCGTTCTTACGCTCAGTGATACGAGCATCACCTGAACCTAGTATAGTACCTTGGAAAATTGGTCCACCAGGTACAACGTTACCTGAACCACCAACTTCGTCGCTAGCATCTACGTCAACGTCTTGTGCTTGATTAGGACCAGTTGGAACTAAGTTAACAGCTAAAGTATTACCATAAGTATACTTGTCTTTGCTCATGTTCATATAGATCCCAACTTCTCCACCATAATAACCTTGTAAACGAGTTTTACCTTTGCGCATTTCTAAACCGCCGGCTAAACCAATTGTAGTGTTTGAACTCTTCCAAGAATTTTCTACCATTGCTTCTGCAGTAGGGAATCCGTTAGCAGAGGATGCCGGAGCAGTCATCATACGATTAGCTTCCATTTCTCTTACAGTGTTACCACCTAATCCAATTCTTAATGAACCACGGTAGCATGTTTGAGCATCGGTAAAATATCTACCGGTGATAGTGTTCGCAGTTGTAAAGAAATTGAAAGTTGGAGCAGCGTTAGTTGTGGTCTTTCCAAAGAAATTTCCAGCATACTGTAAAAACGGATTAGCATCAATTGCTAGTCCCCAATCGCCTGCTTCAGGAAGGATCATTTCGTCCTTCTTAGATTTTAAACCTTGCGCGAAAGAGGTAGAGATACCTAGTGCAAGCGCTAGTAGAGTTAGTGATTTTTTCATGTTTTATTTATTTAGGTTTAAATACTTAATGACTAAAATTAGCTGTAATTAAAACGTGTCAAACACTTAATACTCACCCGTTATGAACAATTGACCGTTAAATTGTTGATTTGTTTTGAAGAAGTGGCACAAACTTAAATTGCCCTATAACCTGTTTCTCAAAATTGCTATCTGATGTTTTTCTTAAAATGTTCATTTCTTGATTTTCACCGTCGCCGATAGGAATTACCAAAATGCCACCTACTTTTAATTGAACTAGCAGATCGTTAGGTATATACGGCGCTCCGGCTGTAACTATGATCTTATCAAAAGGCGCGAACTGTGGAAGGCCTTTATAGCCATCGCCGTAGATGAGTTTAGCGGACTTATATCCAATGAACGGAAGGAAAAGTTTTGTTTTATCGTGTAAGCTTTTTTGACGCTCAATACTAAATACCTTTAAGCCCATCTCAATTAACACGGCCGTTTGATAGCCACAACCTGTACCAATTTCTAATACTTTTTCGCCTGCAACAGGTTCTAATTTTTCGGTTTGAAACGCAACCGTATAGGGATGCGAAATTGTTTGCCCCGCACCAATTGGCAAAGCTTTGTCGCTATAGGCATGATCAAGTAAGGCCGGCCTTGCTGTGGTAGTGTCAAAAAATAAATGACGTGGTATTTTTCCTATGGCATTTAATACAGTTTCGTTCTTGATACCCTTTTCGCGAAGTTGTTCTATTAAACGCTTTCTTTTACCCTGAAACAGGTACTCATCCTCTTTGCTTACTTGATAAAACACTTAATCCCCTTTTATACAAAACTAAGCGTATTAAGTCCTTATAATTTGATATTTTTGTATGTTTACTAACAATAATTGTTTTATAATTGCAAACTCTAAATGGCAACGCAAAACCGCATAGCACTCATTGGGTTAGGGTATCTTGGTAAGATACATCTAAAACTTCTTTTCGAGAACACCGATTGGCGTTTGGTTGGCGTATACGACATTGATCAGAACCTCTGCAAGCAATTATCTGAACACTATAACGTAAAGTCATTCAATTCTTTATACGAAGCTATTGAAAGCAGTGATGCAATTGATGTGGTTACGCCAAGCAATACGCATTTTGATATCGCTCGCCAGGCTGTTATTGCCGGAAAGCATGTGTTTATTGAAAAACCTTTCACCACAACTTTAAAAGAAGCAAAACTCCTTCAGAGCTTGGTAACAGAGGCAAATGTATGCTTGCAAGTGGGACATGTGGAACGTTTTAACCCGGCTTTTATATCTGCACAACCATACTTTAACGACCCTCGTTTTATTGAGGTTCATAGATTAGCACAATATAATCCAAGAGGAACTGATGTTTCGGTGGTATTAGATCTAATGCTTCACGATATAGATCTCTTGCTTAGTATTGTACCGCATAATATCAAAAAAATAAATGCGGTTGGCGCAAAATTGGTAAGTCACTCGGCCGATATCGTTAACTGTAGAATTGAATTTGAAAATGGTTGCGTGGCCAATTTAACTGCAAACAGAATGGCATTTAAGAACGTAAGAAAGTTTCGCGTTTTTAATAAAGATAACTTTTTGTCTATCAATTTATTAGATAAGGTTACCGAAGCTGTTAAAATACAGAATGCAAGCGCCAATTCTAAGAATTTGATCATTGAAACAGGTAAATCAATGCCCAAGAAAGAAGTGATATTTGAACACCCCATTATTTTGCCAACAAATGCAATAAAGGAAGAACTGTTGGCGTTCTACAACAGTATAAACAGCGATAGAAAATCGATCATTTCTGCGGTTGATGCCATCAAGTCATTGGAGGTTGCAGAAGAGATAGAAGAAAAGATAAAAAACTAATTGCTTCGAATTTGTAAACTAATGTTGTTCGTGTTCCGAAACATACTTTTCTTTTTTATTATCACCATTGTATTTTCATGTAAAAAAACGTTTAAGCCGTCAAACGATGCATTTTTTCTAACCACCGAAAAGATCACCATCATTACACAGCCTGGTCAAGGATACGGAAGTCACAACATCACCGATCTATGGTTATACACAAACGGGTTTTTCAGAGGGGCTTATCCGATCGGTGCTAAAATGCCCATCATGATCGAGAATGGTAAAAACGTGATCGACGTATTTGCAGGAATTAAAAACAATGGAATTTCTGAAACACGCATCAATTGGTTGTTTTACGAACCCGTTAAATTTGATACAACTGTTTTAGCAGGAAGTAACATTGTAAGAAATTTCGCCTTCAAATATCGTTCATCTGTAGTGTTTCCCTGGGTAGAGAACTTTGAACAACCGGGGTTTAGTTTAATAAAATCGGCACTATCAGACACAACTTACAAAATGCACACCAATGACGAGCATGTGTTTGAAGGAAATAAATCCATTGAGTTGGGCCTAACCGGATCGGCACTTACCGCGCAATTAGAAACTGCAACTACTCACAGTTTACCACTTTCTACAAGCAATGTATATCTTGAGATTGATTACAAATCAAATACCGACTTTATAATTGGAACATCCACTAATGGCGTTGTTTATGAAGCTATTACTATTACTCCAAAAGTGAATTGGAACAAAATGTACGTTCATATTGCTGAATCCATCAATTCAGACAAAACAACTCCAATGAAAAAGATCATCATTAAGATCAAACGAAATCAAAACATAACCGAACAAAAGGTTTATATAGATAATATCAAATTAGTGTATATCTGATGAACAAAACCTTCCGTACCATCTTATACATTGTTTTTGATCTTATTACTGCTGCATTGGCGTGGACCTGTTTTTACTATTATCGCAAATCAAACATCGATTCTTTAAAATTCGACCCCTCGCAACTAAAGATATTTGATGATACTTTTTTTATATCTGTATTAGCAATTCCGTTGGCTTGGATATTAGTGTATTATTTAATTGGCTCTTATAATAACGTCTTGCGCCGTTCGCGTATCAACGAGTTTGTTCAAATGTTCACTGTATCACTCATTGGCGTTACAGTTCTTTTTTTCGTACTCATCTTAGATGATAATGTTGCTAGCTATAAGAACTATTATAAACTCTATGCCGTGCTTTTCTGTTTCCATTTTATCTTCACCGCCATCTCACGCTTAATTCTATCTAGTTATATAAACTACAAGATCCATTCTAAGAAATTTGGCTTTGAGACCATTATTCTTGGCAGTAACGAAAATGCGCTGAAAATTTATAACGAGATCACCTCACTCAAACAAGGGATAGGAAATAAATTAATTGGCTTTGTTAGGATCGAAGGTAAAAATGGTTATTCTGATGTTTTAAAGCAAAAGCTTCCATACTTGGGAGATTATACCAAGATCCCGGAGATCATCAGATCCAATAATGTTCAGGAAGTGATTATTGCTTTAGAGAGTTCAGAGCACGAACATATAAAACAATTAGTGAATGATCTTGCTGATCTGGGTGTGATCATAAAAGTAATTCCTGATATGTATGATATTTTAAGTGGACATGTAAAAATGACCACCATTTTAGGAACGCCGCTTATTGAAATTAAACATTCCGAAATTCCGGATTGGCAGATCGCCGTGAAGCGTTTCATTGATGTTGTTTTTTCTCTTTTTGTTTTAGTTTGCTTTAGTTGGTTATACATTCTGCTCGCCATTATTATTCGATTAGGTTCAAAGGGTCCTGCATTCTTTTTTCAACCGAGAGTTGGAATTCATGGCGAAACCTTCAACATCATCAAGTTTAGAACGATGTATGTGGATGCAGAAAAGGCAGGACCACAATTGTCTAAAGAGAATGATCCTCGCGTAACACGTTTTGGTAAATTTTTAAGAAAAGTGAGATTAGATGAGATCCCACAATTTTTTAATGTACTAAAAGGTGATATGAGTATTGTTGGTCCGCGTCCTGAACGTTCGTTTTACATTTCGCAGATCATTGAACGCGCACCTCATTATAAACATTTACGAAAAATAAGACCGGGAATTACAAGCTGGGGACAGGTAAAGTATGGTTATGCCGAAAACGTGGATCAAATGATCGAACGTTTAAAATTTGATATTCTTTATATAGAGAACATGAGTTTGCTCTTGGATTTTAAAATTTTGATCCATACAGTATTGATCGTGATACAGGGTAGAGGAAAGTAATTATGATTCTTTAATTTTTAATGAGCCTGATTTTAAAATTCAGAATTAATAGTTGTTCTCAATTAGATTAAATGTGATCAAATTATTTCACGTCTTTGGTTTTATCAAAGCGTAAGTTGTATCCATCATTTTTCTTAATTAAAACCAAATCAAATTCGAATTCCCCTTTTTTGATTGTTTCTAAGCCCATTGCACAAGACAGAGAATCATCTTCGTTAATTTGTTTCTCACCATTTATTATTCCCTTCGCAGATCCAAAAACCACATTGTCTTGCATTTCAATTTCGTTACAGTCATCTATAATTATTGTTTGGTCTTTTTTAATTGAACCAATATTTTTATCTCCAACACCTGCAGAATCTACATCAAATCCTGTCTTATTATGAATTTTAATTCTTAGCGCTGGCCCACAAGAAAAGAACACTATTGCCAAGGCAAGTAAAAATAGATTTTTCATTTAGCTCTCTGTTTTACGTTTACATTAATTCAACATTTACAGATCAAAAATTCATAATTAATAACGCAACCATTTAAAGATCTCTCTCCAGGTCGTTTTCTTTCCATACATTAAAATTCCTGTACGGTAAATTTTTCCAGCAAGCCAAGTGGTTCCAACAAACGACACATAAAGGATAGCTAAGGATGTTAGAACTTGCCAGGTAGGCACCCCTTGAGGTAAACGTGCCATCATAACGATAGGCGAGGTGAAGGGAACAAAACTTCCAATGATAACCGCATTGGATTCGGGACTGATCATGATCTTGATGGCTAAAAAGTAGCCTATCATTAATGGTATCATAACCGGCAGCATAAATTGTTGCGAATCGGATTCTGAGTCAACCGCGCTACCTATGGCGGCAAGGAGCGAACTGTAAAACAAATAGCCGCCAATAAAGAACAGAACAAAATAAATAGCTACCTCGGCAAAATTAATGTGGCTTAATTGTTCTAAGGCTTCAAACATTTTTTGATTGTCTTTAAAATCATCTACGGCCGCTAAATTTGCGTTGGTGCCCAATTTCATCACTGTTTGATTTTGTGAATCAAACTTTGCTTTCATGTCGATCATATCTTTCATAAAAACATTCGAAAGAACCATCGCTAATACGGATGTAATAATGGCTGTAATTGTGAATTGAATGATCCCAACAATGGCAATGCCAATTATTTTACCTATCATGAGTTGAAAAGGCCTTACACTCGAAACAATTACTTCTACAATTCTACTGGTCTTTTCTTCCATCACACTTCTGAACACCATCATGCCATAAAGTAAGATAAACATCATCATGATCAAGCCCATGGCAAATGAGAATAACTGTATGCTATCTGAATTCTTCACATTTCCATTTTCGTCTACTTTGGTAAGTTCAATTTCAACCGGCTGGCGAGCGCTTGCAAT
>Ga0068872_10000385_pt1 | contig 37049 bp, 22 predicted proteins | sample NOAtaG_7_FD_66441 | JGI IMG/M metagenome (GOLD analysis project Ga0068872, IMG submission 66441) | Freshwater lake microbial communities from Lake Erie, under a cyanobacterial bloom - NOAA_Erie_Diel1S_2200h metaG | ecosystem: Environmental > Aquatic > Freshwater > Lake | place: USA: Ohio, Lake...
TCAACCGGATCCAAACTTTGCCGTTTATGGCGCAACCAAAGCGTATGTTATCAGTGTATCAGAGGCCATTCATAAAGAATTTGAAAACACGGGAGTTTCTGTAACCGTTTTATCGCCCGGAGCAACGGAATCGAATTTTATGGAACGTGCCGATATGAATAACGCCAAACTTTACGCAAGTGGTGTAATGGCATCTTTAGATGTTGCCATGGAAGGTTACAATGGCATGATGAAAGGAAAGCTCCATGTCATTCCTGGCTTTAAAAACAAAATACTTGGTTTTTTCTCGGGTATAATGCCTCCAGGGAAGTTGAGATTAAGTGTTGCAGCTAAAATTATGGCAGAGAAATAACTATAAAAGATAAAATCAAACTTATACTAAATAAATGAAAGTAATCCTATTTGGTGCTACCGGCTTTTCGGGGAAAGGTATTTTAGCAGAAGCCCTCAAACATGGTCATGAAGTAACCATTCTGGTGCGTGATGCATCCAAAGTTCAAATCAAGCATAAGAAACTGACAATTATCGAAGGCAATGTGTTAGATCCTCTAACAGTTGCTTCCGCTTTGCACCATCAAGAAGCAGTGATTCAGTGTTTGGGTGTTGGCGGTAAGGGCGACGGCAAACCAACGACCTTTATTTCCGATGCAACGAAAGTTATTGTCAATGAAATGCAGAAGCAGAACATTAAACGCCTCGTTGCAATGAGTAATGTGGGAGCAGGAAACAGCATTGCTTTTCAACCCTGGTTTTTTGCCAAAATCATCCTTCCTTATTTCATGAAATGGCTGAAAGTAATCATCGAAGATAAGAACCGAATGGAACCCATTATCATGAATAGTAACCTCGATTGGACGATTGTTCGTTGTCCTAATATCGTTGATAAATCTGCAAAAGGGACTTGCAATGCTACACTCGATGGCAAAGGGCTAAAATTGTCCATCACTCTAGCTGATTTGTCCAAATTTATGGTCGATCAATTGAAACAAACGGCTTTCATCAAGCAAGCCCCATCCGTTAGTAATTGATCTAGTTTTTTAAAATTCAAATTATTATTTTTAGAATATTCACTGATTCGAAAATATGCAATCTATTAGTTTTAAATTCCTTTTATTCTGCATTGTTCATAATGTTTCTTCTAGCTTATTTGGTCAAACTTTTAAACCTCGGCTAATGGAAGTAAAATCGATGCAAGAAGAACTGATATTCGTTCAAAATAAGTTGAATGAAGTACATCCTGAGCCATATCATTACATCAGCAAAGAAAAATTTGATGACAGGTTAAATGCATTACAAGGTAACTTAAGGCCTATGTCTCTGGAAAAATGGTATATGCAGCTGGCAACGTTGATTTCTTCCTTGCACGATGGACATACCGGGTTGTATTACGATCAAAACGAAAGAGAACGATACTTCAAGCAGGATGGCAAATTACTTCCATTTCTGATAAATGTTTCAGATGACAAAAACTTAATTATACGACACAATTTTACAAGGGATTCCGATCTTGACTCGGCAATCATTCTTTCACTCAATAACCATTCTTCGGCTGAACTCATCAACACTATGAATATGCTAACTTTTGGAGAATCTGAGGTTTTTAGACATTCACAAGTTACAGAAATGTTTGGAAGAATGTACTGGATACTCTTCGGTCACACAGATTCCGTTGAACTTACCATTCGTTTAAAAAATGGAACTCAAAAAACGGAAAAATATGCATGTTTAACAAAAACGGAAATTGATGAATTGTTTAAACGAGATTTTCCTGCAGCGAATCAGCCAATTAATTACCATATGAAGTTAACATCTTCATTCAATAAAAATGTAGCAAGTATTGCTTTAAACGATTTCATGCTCTACAAGGGTTATAAAGATTCGATTGCGAACATTTTTAAAACAATTAGCGAGAAGAAAATAGATACTTTATTTATTGATTTAAGAGGAAATGGAGGCGGTGAGCATCAAATTACAGAGGAAATTAATCATTACTTATTAGATAAGCCTTGGGTATTGGTTTCGAAAGCGAAAATTAAAATGAGTAAAGAGTTCTATGAGGTTTTCCCAAAAGCAGTTCGCTGGTTAGCAAAAGTTTTACCTAAAAAGCCCTCGTTAAAATTGGCAGCGGCCATAATGACAAATAATACAAAAATCAAAAAAATAAAGAAAATTAGGGATCCAATAACGAAGGCTATTACTTACGAAATCTATACAAAACCAAAACAACACTATTCTAAAAAGTATTTTTTTTCCGGTAAAGTTTTTCTATTGACAGACAGGAATTCATACTCCATGTCTGGAATGTTTGCCGCCATTATGAAAGACTACAATAGGGCAGTAATTGTTGGAGAAGAAACGGGAGGCTTGGCAAATCCACATGGTTCAAATGTTTCTGTTACATTGCCCTATTCGAAGTTTAAATTTACAGTATCAACCTCCCGAGCTTACAGACCATCCGGAATTTTTGACAACCAAGGTGTTATACCTGATATTCAAGTTCCCTATGTTATTTTGAATCAATCGAAATCCATAGGTGATCTCATCAAACTTATAACAGAAACTAAATGATTCACACAAATCTTGGCAGAATTGCCGTCTTTCCGAAACTTGTTGATTCAGATAAAACGCCTATCATTTTCCTTCATGGCGTGTATTTTGACCACAACATGTGGGATGAGGTAATCGATTCCATCCAAGACCGAACCACTTATTCCGTTGACATGCCATTTCATGGTTTGAGTAAGGAAATTACCAAAAACGACTGGTCGCTGAACGATTGTGCCGAAATGCTACTTGAAATTCTGGATAGTTTGAAAATTACGAAAGTTATTGCTGTCGGGCACTCGTGGGGCAGTATGACCATTCTTCGAGCAGCATCCAAGCAACCAGAGCGCTTTGAAAGTGTGTTGCTATGTAATATGCCCTTTCTTCCAGCCACAAAAAAACAAAAGATCACGTTCGGACTTCAGCATTCCATGTTGCTGTTCAGGAATTTTTACACGAAACAAGCCGCAAAAGCATTGTTTGGAAAAACATCGCTAAAAGAAAACCCTTCTCTAGTCGATCACCTAAAACGATCTATGAACTTGTTGTCAAACACGCAGATTAAACATACAGACAAAGCGGTAATTATTGATGCTGAAGACGCGAGCGAATTGATCAAAAATTTAAAGGTTAAAGCGTTTGCTCTCAAAGGAATTGAAGATTATGTCCCTGCGCCGCCGGGCCTTGAGACAAAAGTTGTTGGAGGAGGACATATAACACCCCTCGAAAAACCAGAGGAAATATTAAATCTGATTATAAGGCTTCAATTATTTTTGAAAGAAATGTACTGATTAAACCTTTTGGATATTTTTATATCTTAGTTTTAATGAAACGATTATTACTACTTATTAGCCTTAATATCATTTCCCTGTCATATTCATATGGACAGACGGACATTTACGACAGTATATTTGTTGGCAACGTTTGGAGAAAATATAATATACATTTACCACTTGGATATAGTCCAAACACAAATTATCCATTAATACTAGGTTTTCATTAAATGTAGGTAGGGGTGTGTTGGGAAATAAATAGAATTATGAAGTCAAAGAGTAGAAACTTGCGACACACTTACCAAAAAGGTTCATAAAAGACATGTTAATTAAACTTATTTTATCAAATATGTAATTTAATTTGTGTTATTAATGCCAACCCCTAAAATCTTTCTAAATTCATCAGCAATATCCAGTCTAAGGCTCTTAATTTGGTTATGAACTTTGTTTTCTAAGTTTAACCATATTTCTAATGGGTCTTCTCCTTTTGGAAACTGATAATTTAAACCAGCATTATGTTTGTTTTCTTTATGCCTAGCTTTCAATTTTGTTATATGCATTTCTGTAATAATCTTTCCCCCTTCTTGTAATGTTTCCTCAATTCTTTTACATGTAGATTCTTCCAAATAAATTCTATTGTATTCTAATAAATCAATGGCTTTTTTATAAGATTCCCTTGACTTTAAAATACGGTCATTGTCTTCGGACCATTCTGGACCTTGAAAAACAGAAGTTAAAAATCTCAACGATTGTTCAAAATCATAAAGGGAATTGAAAATCTGTTTAATAACTTCAGCTCGCTGTTGGTTTAATTCAGAAAACTTAATCTGATGTTCAATTTTTTTTATTTCAAGATTATTTTTAAAGTTTTCTGTTAAAAGGTCTGCACCTCTATTGAGAATGAACTTCCCTATAAATATTAAAGTTGCAGATGTAAATAATCCTGTAATTATAAGTTTTAATAAATCTTCCATTATTATAAAACAATATGTTTATCAATCTCACTCATAATGCGTACAGTCTCGTTAAGAGCAACGATAATTTTCTGGTAATGCACTATGTCATCAAAGCTTAATTCTCTGTCCTTGCGGTCCTTTAGCCATTTCTGGGCTGGTTGGTAGCCACCGATATAAAACTCCCACACCGAACTAGGAACATCTGCAAAATATTGAGTTTCGTTTATGTAAACAGCTCCTAAATAATCTGGATAAGTTTCACCGACTGGTGTCTCACTATAATCATAAATTCTGAAATTTATTTTACCAACTTTATTACTACCACCTTCTGGGTATTTTGTAATAAACTTGTTTACTATGTCGCTCTCTAATAAATGAATCTGGCGAAGCTCGCCACCCAGTTTAACCAATTGCCAAAATTTATTGGCATCAGTTGGATAGGGCACACGTGGAAAATCAATCTTTAAAAACTCTTTATATTTTTCTCGATAAGCTGGTGAATGTAAAACGGCATAGATATAATCTAAAATATCAATTGGAGCAAAAGTGTTTCTTGTACTTACTTTTTCATTTGTAAACTTTAAGATTAACTTTTCTGCTATTTTATTTACTAAATCTAAGTTTAAATTCGGTTGTTTAAAATCGCCAATAATTTGTTGCCCATCACTCGAGTTGTTTAAATATAAAGGAAAAAGCATCCCTCCGCCTCTATAAAATATATTAAAATCAATAATTGAGTTAGTTATAAAGCATAAATTCCATGCCATAGAACCAACGACTTGGCCTTGTCTACCAATAATTAATCCTAAGTTATCCCTAGAAAGAAAATGCTTCATAACATTGTCTCGCCATCTCCAAAGTATTTTATTGTCATAATAAGTATATTTATAATCAAATGGTCTATAATTATAATTCACAAATTTGTCTTTAGTAATTTGTAACTTATTTTTATTATCTAAAATAAATTTAGCATAGTTTTTTCCTAAATCAAATGTTGATTTTAAATCCGATTCTTTTATTTCAGAATTTTTAAACTCATTCAATCTGTTTTCCAATTCTATTTTAGAATCTGTAACTGAGAAACTATCCCCCATAGTAACAACACCTGTAACATTTGATAAGAATAGCTCATCAAATCTAAAGCTATTCATGTAATCCAACTCTCCGTCATTACTTCTATTTACAAATAAATAATTTGGTCTACTTAATTCTAATTCGGTAAAATTTACATCTCCAATTCTATTGTTAGTTAAAAAATCATATTTATCTTCTCTTCTTCCGTAAACATCAATGTTATATACTTTACCTAATTCATTATTTTTTTTATTACCAGTTTTAATAAATAAATTAATCGACACTCCTTGCATAATATCAAATACATTTTGGTCTACACTTCCATCTGGTGAAATTTCTTTTTTCTTACTGTTACCATGTAAATCTATTATGTAAATTTTATCAAATGTTTTTAGCAAGTGCCACCTCATTCCTCTGAACGTTGGATTATCTAAAAATCCATGCGGATTAATATAAGCTAAAACACCACTACCATTTTTCTCTATAAAATGCTGACCATATCTAATAAATTTCACATAGTCATCATTTAGCCAGTGTTTACGCTCATTAAAATGAACTCCATCTATATATTTATAATCTTCAATTAATTTACTTATCCATTCGCCATTATTTGATGAAATACCACTATAAGGTGGATTACCAATAACACACATAACTGGTGTATCTCGTTTTATCTGGTTTGCTTCGTTTGCCTCTGCACTTAACCAATTAGCAAATAAAGTTCCTGTATCTTGGTGGTGTTCTTCTAAACTGTTTGTTAGGTATACTCTTAACCGTTGTTCTTTCGTTGGTTTATATCCTGTTTCTTTGAGAAGTAAATCTAATTGTAAATGTGCCATTGCATAACTAGCCATTAACAACTCAAAACCGTTTAAGCGTGGTAATAAATGTTGTTCTACATAGTTGCTCCAAATACCTTGCTGTCCTTCAAATTTTTTATATACGTGTTTAACTACCTCAGCCAAAAAAGTTCCTGTACCTGTTGCAGCATCTAATATCTGTACTTTGTGTACTTCTTGCTCAATTGCTTTGTTATGCCCCTGTAAACTAACTTTAATTTTAGTTTTGCTGGTATCTGCTAAACCTTGTGGTAAATTAAATTCGGTTTTTAACATGTCATCAACTGCACGTACAATAAAGTTTACAACTGGTTGAGGTGTGTACCATACACCACGTGCCTTGCGTAAAGCTGGGTCGTACTCTGACAAGAAAGTTTCGTAAAAATGGATTATCGGGTCTTCCATCTTTGTAGCTTTACCGTAGTTCTTTAATATCTCCTCAACATTGCACGCTAAAAATATTTCTACTAATCCATCAACTATCCACTTAATACGGTCATCAATATCGGGTCCAGCTATGTAACCAAATAATTTGCGTAAAAACGGATTTGATTTTGGTATTAACTCTGCGGCTTCTTGTCGGCTAAATGTTGGTAGTGTTGGGTCGTGCAAACGAGCTGCAAACATACCATAAGCAATTGTTTGTGCGTAAACGTCTGCAAACCCTTTCGGTGTTATATCGTGTATTAGAATTTCTTTAAACGCTTTCATCTGGTCTTTAAGCGTACTATCTTCTTGATTTGTTACATCACTTGTTAAAGCTTTTTCTATAACCTCCGCTAACATACGAGCTTTACCAGCCATCATTTCTGCTAGCTTTTTAGAACTTTTAATTGTTAGCCCTATATGCGTACAAAAATCTTTTATCAGATTTGTAAATTCGTTGTGGTGCTCTGGTAATGCTTTTATACTACCATCACTAACCTCCGCAATTTTCATTTTCTTAACCAATTCACCGTCTATATATAACCAAAAATCAATGTAGTCGGTAATGATAAGATTTGGTAATGATTTTCGATATCGGTCAAACTGTTCTTTATACTGCTTATCATCCAGTTTATAACCGATGTCTTTAGCTTCTATATAACCTATTGGAATATCCCTTTTAGTTATAATATAATCTGGTGCACCACACTTAACACGTGTAGGTTCATTGGTAACCATTACATCATTGGCAATAGATTTTATTAAGCTTTGTAAGTAGCCACGATAACTATGTTCGGTTGCTCTACCTGTTTTAAATTCTTTGTGGAGGTCGTTAATGTATTCGGTTATTGTCATTTGTTTTTTAGTATTATCCTTTCCCTATTCGCAATTCGGATTAGTTTAAATGAATTTTAAAAAGTGTATTAAATTAGTTAATTTGGCTTAATGGCTAATCATTTTTTAAAATAATATGCAACGAATTGGATTAATAATCGCTGATTTTGAAATGAGTTATTCGACTTCCTTTCAGCATACCGCAAGGGTTAAATATGAAGTGGATTTCAATACCAGCAATGTTGATTCATTGATTACCAATTTATCTCTCCTTAAAGACAGAGTGATAAATAAACAACATAACAACAAGCATGTTGGTTTAGAAATTACAGTTGAAGATGTTTTTCATGTTGAAAATCTTTTGAATCAGATATTAGAGAGATACAAAGTTGTTTTTGGAGTCTTGCCTAAGAACAGAAAAATATACACTATTAACCAAAAGCTAAGGGAGTCAGAAGAACCGACTGCTAAAGATTTAGCGAAGCAAGTATTAGGTGAAATTTTTAGCCAAGAGAAACCCGAAAAACTTAGTAGAAAAGAGCAAATCGAAAGGGCAGCTAAGTTAAAAAGTAAACAACGTGCCCTTGATGCAATCAAACGAAACAGTGCTAAGAAAAAGTAAATGTCTTATTTGGTAAGGGTTTGAGGCAAAATGACAGTGCTAAAACAGTGCTAAAATCCCCAAAACGTGAACATGTGCAGAAAACCTAATTAACTGATAATCAATAAAAAATGCCCCTCAAAAAGGGGCATTTTAATGGAGCGGAGAGAGAGGGATTCGAACCCCCGGAGGTTTAACCCTCAACGGTTTTCAAGACCGCCGCAATCGACCACTCTGCCATCTCTCCGGGGGCAAAAGTACAATTTTTTTTAACTCAACAAAGCAATCCAAAAAAAAATAAACTATACCCTTTTTATTACTAAATTTACTTGTTATACAAGTGGTAATAATATTCTTTATTCGTGTAAACAATTTAAAATGAGAAAGTTAATACTAACATTTTATAGTTTGTTTTTGATTATAGGGGCGTTAACGGCTAAAAGCCTTACCGCTTACTTTAATTATGGTGTTTTTAATAACCCTACCGGAAGCCCATATCTAGAAACTTATTTATCCTTTATTGGTTCTTCTCTGGAAATAAAAAAATTGGGCCCAAATAAATCTGTTGGAAAGGTTGAGGTTGAATTCACATTTACACATAACGGAAATGTGATTAATGGGATGAAATACACTATAGATAGCCCCGAAGGCGACTCGTTGCGTGTACCTAATTTTATAGACCAGCAACGTTTCGAATTGCCTAATGGAAAGTATGGCGTTGAGCTCGTTATTAAAGATCTTAATAATTTAATTAATAAACCATTTATAGGTAAGGATACTATTGAGATTGATTTCAATCAACAGTTTATTAGCACTTCAAGTATTCAACTTGTAGAAAATTACACGAAATCAGGATCTACCAATGTGCTCAGTAAATCGGGTTATGATTTAATTCCTTATGTAGCTAATTTTTATCCCGATAATTTTAATAAGTTGATTTTTTACTCGGAAACTTATTTTACCGATAAAATAATTCCGGCTAGCGATCCTTTGGTTATGACAGCCTATATTGCATCCTATGAGACCGGCTCTAAAATGAACGATTTTGCAACATTCTTTAAAACGACTCCTAAATCAGTTATTGTTTGTTTTAATGAGTTTAATATTACCGAACTACCTACCGGAAATTATTATTTGGTAAACGAATTAAAAGATAAAAGTAATAAGACACTGGTAGTTAAGAAGGTTTTCTTCCAACGTAATAATCCAAAATATCAAATTAAAAATGAGGATTTGGCCAGTATTAATATCGAGAAAAGTTTTGTAGAACAAATTGAAAATCCGGATTCATTAAAAGAATACATACGATGTTTAAGACCCATCGCCAACCAGCTGGAAGTAAATTTTATTACTAAAGAATTACCAAAAGTGGATTTTAAAACCATGAAGCAATTTTTTCTTGGATTTTGGCGTCAACGAAACCAGGTAGATCCCGAAATGGCCTGGAATCTATACTACGAGAAAGTTAAATTGGTTAATGCTTCTTTTAAAACACAAATAAAAAAAGGATACATGACCGACAGGGGACGCGTGTATCTTAAATATGGCGAACCCAATCAGATTTCTAAGTTTGAAAATGAACCTAGTTCTTATCCATACGAAATATGGCAATATTATCAGGTAAGCAATCAGCGTAATAATCGTAAATTTATTTTTTACAATCCCGATCTTGTTACTAATGATTATACCTTGATTCATTCTGATGCATTAGGTGAAACAAGAGATGACAGATGGAGAATTCGTTTAACCAAAAGAAATAATGCTATCATAGATTTAGATCAGGATAAATCTAATGATCATTATGGAAGTAAAGTAGACGATATGTTTTCTAATCCTCGTTAGTAATGCCTAAAGTAGCTGTAGTTATTTTAAATTGGAATGGTAAAGCATTACTTCAAAAGTTTTTGCCATCTGTAGTCATGCATTCTGGAGATGCTGAAATATGGATGGCCGATAATTATTCTACAGATGATTCTTTAGATTTTGTCAAACAAAATTATCCACAAATAAAGATAGTTACCAATGCCGTAAACGGTGGATTTGCAAAGGGTTATAACGATTCTTTAAAACGCATCCCGGCTGATTATTATATTCTTCTAAATTCTGATGTGGAGGTTTGTTCGAATTGGATAAATCCGATTATACAAATGATGGAAAATGACCATTTAATTGCAGCTTGTCAGCCCAAAATAATGGCCTATAATCAAAAGGATTATTTTGAATATGCAGGCGCTGCCGGAGGATTTATGGACAAATATGATTATCCTTTTTGCAGAGGAAGATTGTTTGATACAGTTGAAAAGGACTTGCACCAATATGATAACATAATTGAAATTTTCTGGGCTAGCGGGGCTGCATTATTTATAAGAGCTAAATGTTTTTTTGAAGTGGATGGCTTTGATGAAATCTTTTTCTCGCACATGGAAGAGATTGATTTATGCTGGAGGTTAAAAAACAGAGGGTATAAAGTTATGTTCAATCCCTTCTCGTTAGTTTACCATGTAGGTGGAGCTACATTAGCGGCATATAATCCAAAAAAAACATACTTAAATTTTAGAAACAATTTATTTTTGATTACCAAAAATCAATTCCAAGGCATTCTATTTTTTAATATTTTTCGTCGTTTAATTTTAGATGGAGTTGCCGGTGTTAAATATGTTTTTGAAGGAAAAGGCGCTCATTGTTTAGCTATTATAAAAGCACACTTACATTTTTATGAATTGCTGAGTTCATTTTTAGTTAAACGCAAAAATCAGAAATCACTTATTAAAATGCCCAATACGCATGGACGTTACCAAAACTGGGTGGTTTGGGAATATTTTGTGAAGGGCAAGAAAAATTTTTCGGATTTGCCTCGTGCTGGCTTCCATTAAAAACGGTTCAAAACTTCTCTAATCTGTTTTTTTGGCTTTCTTTAAAGTAAACGAAAAAGTAGAGCCTACCCCTTCTGCGCTTCTTACATTAATTACCTGATTGTGGGCTTCAATAATGTGTTTAACAATGGCTAATCCTAGGCCGGTTCCGCCACTATCGCGTGAACGACTTTTATCTACTCTGTAAAATCTTTCAAAAAGGCGGGGCAGATGTGTTTGAGCGATACCAATACCATTGTCTTTTACTTCAATTAAAATATTTTCATCCATATCGTAAAAACGCACAACAGTATCTCCATTGTCTTTACCGTATTTAACAGAGTTAACAACTAGGTTAGTGAGAACTTGTCTTATTCTAGAGCGATCGGCCTTAACCACAATGGGCTGATATTCCTGATTAAATCTGAATTTTATTTTTCGATGCGAGGCTAAAAACTCTTGTCCTAAAAAAACTTCGCGAACCAACTGAACAATATCAAAAGGTTCTACCTCTAATTTTAATTGTCCGGTTTCTAGTTGCGAGATATCTTGGAGATCTTCAACTATGCTAATCATTCGTTCAACACTTCGTTCGGCTCTTTTTAGGTAATCTATATTAATATTAGGATCTTCTAGTCCGCCATCCAACAAAGTAGAAATATATCCCTGTATATTAAAGATGGGTGTTTTAAGTTCATGAGAAACATTCCCTAAAAATTCTCTTCTGTAATTTTCATTTTTCTTTAATTCTTCAATTTCTGCATTGTAATCTTTAGCCCAATTAATAACTTCCTGGTTTACTTCGCTAATAATATCCTTACCTAGATCAACCGGTTGGTTAGATTTACTTTCTTTTGCTTTTAAACTGTATATGGTTTTATAAATTACTTTTATTCGTTCGTAAAAAAATTCTTCAATCGTAAATTGAAAAATAAAATAACAAACGATAAAAGCTGTGATTAAAACCAGCGAGGGAACTACTATATTAATTAAGTCGAAAAAATAATAATTGTAAAATAATACCATGCCTCCCAAAATGGAGGAAACTACCAGCGATACAATAAATGCAATTTTACGAGGAGTTAAATTATTCACGTTTTAAAGATAAATGGATATAAATTAAATAAAAAAATCCTGAATTTGTTTTAAAAATTCAGGATTCATTTGTGTTACTTATAAAAGTTTTAGAATTCGAATTTATATCCAACCCCTTTTACGGTTTTAATGTATTGATCGCCAAATTTTTCTCTTAATTTTCGGATGTGAACATCAATGGTTCGGTCTCCTACTACTACTTCATCACCCCAAACAGTATTCAGAATTTCATCTCTACCAAATACTTTACCCGGCTTTGAAGCCAGTAAAGCAAATAATTCGAACTCTTTACGTGGTAACGATGTTTCTTCCTCTTTAAAAGTAATAATATAGCGTTCGCGGTTAATTTTAAAGTCTCCTAATTCTATTTGGTTTGAGGTTTCGTTGCCACTAATATTGCCCGATCTTCTTAGTAATGCATTTATTCTACTTATTAAAACACGGGGTTTAATGGGTTTATTAATATAATCATCGGCACCCGCATCAAAACCAGCTATTTGTGAATAATCCTCATTGCGTGCGGTTAGAAAAGCTACAAGCACATTTTTAAGCCCGTCTATATCTCTAATTTCTCTGCACGTTTCAATACCGTCCATATCAGGCATCATCACATCCAGTAAAATTAAGTTTGGTTTTTCTTTCTTTGCAATTTGAATGGCTTCTATGCCATTAGAGGCGGAATACACCTGATAACCTTCTTTCTTTAGATTGTATCCTACAAATTCCAGAATATCGGGTTCATCATCAACCAGCAAAATTTTTATACTTCCATTTGAACTCATGCAGTTCTCTTATTTATTGGATTCAAATTTAGTCTTTTTAATCTGCCAACTGTTTAATTTAATGTTAATCTAATATTAACTATTAATCCAATTTTTTTATTAAGTCGTCTTCCGGTAGGCGAATTCTTTCGTTGTAAATTCCTTCGGGCAGGCGTTTTCCGCAGGTTATAACCATATTAATTTCGGCACGGCGCGGCAATTTCAGGTATTTTTTAAGGCGTTTACTGTCAAATCCTTCAACCGGACAAGTATCATGTTCTTCGGCTACCATGCTTAACATAAAGGTTTGAGCGGCTAACGCAGCGCTTTTATGAATAACCACTCTTATATCTTCCTTGCTTACTTCTCTAACAATGGGTCTATATAATCCGGTAGTAAAAACGATTAATTTCCTTAACGCTCCGGTTAATCCGAACGGGTCGTTAAAGTAAAGAAATGGCATTAGTTTTTTGTAATAGTTTAGTGTGCTTCGGCCATTTAAACTTTGCCTGTTGGGGTTTAATTGAGCAATGGTATTATAATTAAATTGAGCTCTGTTTCTCCATAAATCGGGGCGGGCAACAACTATAACAAATTCGCGTGCAGTTCTGCTGGTGTTTTGGTTTAAGCAATACTCGTTTATAATTTTTTTTGCTGCTTTGTTGTCATCTGTAATTCTGTATAGTTCGTATAGCTGCATATTGCTGCTACTTGGAGCCAGTATGGCTCTTTTAAGTGATTGTGTTACGCTATTAGGATTAAAATCATTTGGATCGAAGATTCTTACGGCGCGTCTGTAATTAACAATTTCCTCAAATTCTTTAGAGTAATTCATCATAATTAATAAGGAATGCTAAATTAACGTATAATTTTGATCTATACGCCAAGAGAGGGGAGATCGGAGTTATTTCAAAAAGAAAATACTCATAATTATAAGAAACCTTTTAAAATAACTCCACGAAAAAAGAAATTGATAAGCAAAAAATGTTTAATAAACGTGTTGTCCGCCGTTAATTGAATAATTGGCCCCGGTTATATAAGAAGAATTTTCGGAAGCCAGGAATGAAACCAAAAAAGCTACTTCATCTGTACCGCCAAGTCTTCCCATAGGAATTTGTGCAACAATTTGATCTCTTACCTTTTCAGGTACAGCCATTACCATGTCTGTCCCAATATATCCGGGAGATATAGTATTTACAGTTATGCCGTATTTAGCTACTTCCATGGCAAGCGATTTGGTAAAACCATGCATGCCAGCTTTTGCGGCAGAATAATTAGTTTGCCCGAACTGTCCGCGTTGCCCGTTAACCGAGGATATATTTATAATACGCCCGAATTTCCTGTCAATCATGCCGTTTATAACATTGCGGGTACAATTAAAAACGCTATTTAAATTAGAATTAATTACATCGTGCCAATCGTCTACACTCATTTTGGCTAAACGGCCATCGCGAGTGATTCCGGCGTTATTTACAAGCGTATCTATCGGACCTATTTCATTTTCAATTCGCTCAATCATTCGCTTAACGCTTTCAAATTGGGTTACATCGGCTTCGAAGAGTTCAATCTTATATCCATCGCTTAAAAGACTTTTTTGCCAGGCATCGGCTTTGTTTTTATCGCGGTAATTACCCACAACGTGAAAACCTTCATTAAATAATTTTTTGCACATGGCAGTGCCTAACCCTCCTGTGGCGCCGGTAACTAATACAACGCGTTTGTTTAATTTGTCCATTTTACTTTTTTTATAAGAGTTATAACGAAAATGATGTCGTTATAGTAAATATATGAAAAGTAAAAATCATTTCGTAAATTAATTAAAGAAAAATTCTGTGTATTGCTATTTGATATTTAATATTCTATGCTCTTCAATTGGCTAAAGTTAGCCTTCTAAGTAATTGGATTCGTGAGTAATTGTATTTTCCTTTGGCGTTTTAAACTGTTAATGAAATCTTGAACTAACTAATTCTTTTAATAAAAGGCCGGTTTATTCGATGCTAAATCGGAATGTTTTTTGAATATGCTCATCATAATATTTAGCAAAATAAATACCCTTAGAAAGTTTGCTTAAGTCAGCTTCAAATTCTGCTGTTTCAGCTAAGAATTGTGCTGTAATTCTTCCGCTTATATCTAATATAATTATAGTGTTATTTATTTTATCTTCAATATGGTGTAAATAGAGCCGATTATTAAAGAAGTTAATTTTTGTATGTATTCTTATATATTCATGATTTACCTTTCTGATTTCTGAATATTCATACTTTCCATCATAGTCCTGTTGCTTTAAGCGATAATAGTTAATTCCATTAGTTGGTGAATAATCTGTAAAAAAGTATTCTTGTTTTTTATTACTCGTTCCATTTCCAATTACCTTTCCAATGGTTTCAAAATATTCACCATCAGTACTTCTTTCTATATTAAAGTGATCATTATTTAGTTCGCTTTCAGTTAGCCAGTTAAGAAGACTTTGATTATTTATTTTAATAGCTTTAAAATAGCTTAAATTTACGGGTAAAGGACTACCGCTGAAAACACGGGCTCTTGCAATTCCGAATTTTGAGAAACTGGTAAATCCCGATTTTTGAGCATATCCATTACCGCTGCTTGTAATTCTTCCTGGGAGTCCAGCGTTTGGTAAATTAATTAATAAATCAGAATTAAAAGCATCCCAGTCGGCGAATGTTGTAGAATTATCATTTCGTTTAACTACAGCAAAGCGATTATCGTCGGTAACCGATAAACCTGTATTGGCAACATATAAATTTACACCATAATTTCCTGCGCTGGGTTGAGCATTTGGTGTTAGGGTCCATTCGGCATTAGATATAAAATCACTAAGTGGGGTTCCAAACTGTATAGCTTTGCTTAGCGTATCAAGTTTAGAATCATGTTCGTTGCCACTTTCGGTAAAGCTTCTAACACTTCCATCTATGTAACTAATGCCGGTTAAATTGTTATTTATTAGTTCACACCTTTTAAAGTTAGAACCCAATACTCCATCACCCAGAGGAAAATTATACGTGGAGGTATTACTTGTAAGATGCCTTCTTAAGTTGCCAAAAATAAAGCTTGCCGATTCTGTTAAGTGCACTAAATTTGTAGCTGTTGCGGAGCTTAAAATTAGTTTGTTAGCGCCAGTTGAAATAACCCCGTCAGTTAATGTAAGCGTGTTTGTAACGGTTTGATCATTGTTAATTATAATTCCTGCAGTTGATGTGTTGGCAATTACCAGATTATAAAATGAATTAACTCCTGAAATATTTTGTGATAAGTTTCCTCTTAATCGCACAATTCCGTTAGATTGAGTTAAAGTTCCGTTATTAGTCCAGTTCCCTTTTACAGTTAGTATTGAAGCATTATTATTTAGAGTAAGAGTACCTGCGCCATTTGTATTATTAATAGTTAGATTATTGCAAAAGGCGCCGTTGGGATGGTTAACACCATTAATACCGATTACCGGGTCATTTATTTCATTTTCAATTATTACGTTAGTGGTAGAATCCGGTACCGTTAAATTATCCCAGTTTGAGCAGAGATACCAATCAGTGCTTGTAGAACCTGCCCATAGACCTTTTACCGTAGCGCTGGTTATTGTAAAAGTTTGAGAGCAAACATTCGTGGTAATGTTATCAATATTTTCGGTTACTGCTCCGTTTCCGTTTGTCCAGTTAGCTGCATCGTTTATAATTTCCACAGTTAAATCGTGTTGTGTACCGGTATGTAAGGCGCTTGATTTATAGTAACCAAAAAAGGCAGTTGAGGATGTACCCTTATTAATTCCAACGCATTCGATGTTTGGATGATATCGAGACACTCTTGATCCACCTGCATTTCCGGCCAAGCTGATGGGTTGAAAGGAACCTCTTGTTTGTATACCACCAAAAATGGTTCCTGAAAAAGTTCTGTATTTATCTCCTGCACCATCTGTAAACACTGTTGAAAAAATACCCTGCATTAAAAAAATGGCATCCGGAGCAGTTGATGCAAATTGTACAAAATTACCACCATCATTTATGAAATCATTCGAAGTTGTTCCTCCTACTCTTATTTCTCCTACACTTCCCGCATCGTTCAGGTAAATACATATTACTGAACCTTTGCTTAATGGAGTTACTCCATTATAGGTAATGGTTAAATAGGGCGGATTATTAGTGAGATTGCCATTTCCATTATACCATCTGTCTTGAATTTGGTTTGCTGAAGCCTTCCAATCATAAACCATATTGGCAAGTATGAAGCTGGTGCCGGGTTGTAAATCTACCATATTTAAAATGGAAATAATATCATCACCATTAATGCCGTTTGCATTTCGGTCTGATTCGAAGGTATCAAAACCCACTATCATCAAATCGCCCGGCGAGAGAGTGGTACTTGGAATTATATTAAAAGAGTTACTAACCACCGAATTTAAACCACTAGCACTTGCTATTAACTGAGATCCATTACTGGTAGCAATGTGCACAATATTAAATGTAGCAATTCCCAAAACGGCAGGTGCGGTATCCGGGGAGGCATTTAATGTGCCTGATGATGTTATGAATACATTTGAATTAAAATCACGATCTAAATTACCACAGGCATCTATTGCTTTAACCGATACCTGCGGACTCATTATGCTTCCATTTCCAGTATTGCTAGGTTGTTGTATAAAAGAGAGTGCTGTTGCTACTATACTCAAAACGTTATTCCCATTTCCCGAGTTAATTGATAGGAAATTAGTAAAAGTTGAAGAGGCTCCTGTTGTATTTATGTTAGTACTCGAAATTTGAAAAACAAAATCATCACCATCTAAATTACTTCCAGCATTTCCAATAGGACATTTAACAGACATTCTAACTGTTAAAGTTTTGGTGGCATTATCATTTATATTTATGTTTAATCCTGTAAATTGAATCGTATTTGAGCTTACTGTACCATTGGCTATATTGTTGATACCATCAAAAAGTGCTATACTGTTTATTGCATCATTCCAGGTGTTTATAGCGTTTCCGGCTTCTTGTGAAAATGTTATAGAAGACACTATAGTGGGCAGTGCATCTGCATCTCCTGTAGCACCCCCATCTCTTATGGTAAATTGCCAAACCTGAATGCCTCCAGCGCCAGTTAGCGGACCCGCATCATTAATTAATGATGAGATTGATAAACTGGTTCCGCCACCGGATACAACATCTGACAAATTAGAGGTGGCGGAATTGGTAGTAAAGCTGATACTATTAGGAGAGACAGCTAAATAACATTTCGTTGTATTGTTATATTCGTAAATATTAACAAAATAAGTGGTATTTGCACTTAAATTGGTGATGTTAACACTTGTTCCGGAACCAGCAAATATGGTCTTTTCGCCCGTAAGAAAACCGGTACCATTAGTTGCTAATGTAAAGTTAGAGTTGGCAGAATAGGTAGTGCCATTTACCGGCCCCCCCGAAATAGCTGCTGACGCTTTAATAATTACCAATCGACTATCGCCACTGCCTGCATTAAACGAGATAGTTGCTGTATTGGTTGAAATAGATGAAGCATTTCCACCCGTGGCTTGTGTTACGGGTGTATTACATAAAGTGGTAGCATTTCCGGTTAGTTCGGTTAGATTATAACAAGTACCGGATGTGTTGTATTCATAAATTGCAAAGTGATAAGTGGTGTTCGGATTTAAGCCGGTAACATTAACTGATGTGCCTGTACCCTGATAAATTACAAAATTGCCACTGCCAATCTGAGAGCCACTTCCAAAGTTTGCATTTGCGGTGTAACTTGTTCCGCTCGCCGGATCAGCATTTACAGCTCCTCCCAATCTGGCCAGAATAATTACACCCCCATCTCCGTTGCCCCTTAACCAGTTTGCAGTTAAAGCATTTGTGTTTAGGTTTGTTGTAGAAAATGAGCTAGATTGATTAGAAGGGGCGGTACATACAGCATTGGTTGTTAGGGTAAAGGAGGTGTTATTGTTAATCCTGCATGTTGTTGTAGATGCTGACAGATTATTGGGAATAAAAAATATATTTAAGGTCTGACTGGCGCCAACACTTATTGGTGTCGCCGGTGTGATTGTATAGGAAGCACTAGCGGTTGTTGGAGTAAAAGAACCAATAGATATCTTTACACCACCCCCAATGCTGTATTGAACATCTACTGAATTTCCTCCAATCGCTGCACTTACCTGGGAAACAACGGTAATACTTGAAAGTGTAAAGCTAACAGTTGCATTACTTGATATGTCCACGGTATACCATTTGCTGTTAGTAACCGATGAAGCTAATGTCGTATTAAAACCACTTCCGCTTATACCGGTTCCTGCTGAGGCACATGTAACACCAGCCCCTCTGGATATCTGTGAGAAGGATAAACCAGGTAATGAAGGTGAAATTGTGGCTGTAGGAATTGCCGGACAAGTTATGGTTCCCATTCCTGAATAAGTAACTGTAGTTTGCGATTTTGCAATTAGGGAAATGCATAGAACAGTAGGAAAAATGAAGTAGTTGATGAATTTAGCTCTCATAATAATAAATATTTATTTTCATGAAGCCGGTTCAGCAACCCGATTGGGCCTGAAAGGTTGTTCAACTTCTACAGTACAAAAATAATGTACAATTGTTACGTCACTTTAAGCTTAAGTTTATTTTTGGGTTAAACAATTTAAAAGTTTATTCCTCTAAAATAAATTTAAATCTCAAATAAATAATTATAATGAGATTATGCTTCTAGTTACAACACGAAAATAAACGTTGAAAATGTATTTAATTTTAAATTATAGTTGTATTGTTGTAAACTTAATTTAAACTAGTTATAAGTCATTTTTGTATTTAACTATTAATACTATTCATTAGTATATAGATTATGGTTATTCGTTTTTTTACAGTTTAAAACATACTATTTGGTGGGTTATTTTTATTTTATTTGAACACGTACAATTCTAACATATTTAATAATGCCTTAATAAGAATGAAACTTCTCTTTTATAACTTAGTATTCACTATTTAGAAGTGAACACCCTACAGGAGTAGAAGTCTACCGTCCAAAACCGCTTCCTTACAACTAAAAGTTACGTATAATGGAGAAGTTAATTGGTTTTTTACTCGTATTCTTAGGTTATGTATCATCTGCGTACAATCAGACTTTAATTATAAATGAGGTATCTAATGGTCCTTCAGGTAATCAGGAGTATATTGAACTCTTAGTGGTTGATACTATAGTAAATTATAATTGTAATAATAGTAATCCGCCATGTATAGATATAAGAGGTTGGATAATTGATGATAACAGTGGTTTACATGGTCCAGCCGGTGTAGCAACTGGAGCTGTTCGTTTTTCACAGAGTAATCTTTGGTCTTGCGTGCCGTTAGGTACTATAATCGTTATTTATAATAACACAGAAACAAATATTTCTATTGCAGGAGTAGATACTTCACTTAGTGATTCGAATTGTTCTATAGTTGCACCAATTAGCAGTAACTTGTTTCAGACAAATACTTCTACACCAGGAGCTGTTGCATGTTCGTATCCTTCTACGGGATGGACTAACGGTGGTAATTGGAGTAATACAGTTTTAGCAAATACAGGCGATTGTGCTCGAATAGTAAATTTAGCAGGGTGTGAGGTGTTTTCGGTTTGTTATGGAAACGCGAATGTGAATACAAGTATATATTTTGCTGGATCGGGTCAAGACAAGGTGTATTTCTTTAATGGAGGTAATCCTAAAATACAATCTAACTGGGCCAGTGGTTGTGCCGGCGATATTGCGGCGTGTGGCGGAAATTTGCAAACACCCGGTATGCCTAATAATGCTGCTAATAGCGCTTTTATTGGGCAGTTTAATAATCAGTGTAGCCCTATAACTCCTCTATCAATTAATGTATCTACAACTGATGCCGGTTGTAATTGCAGCGGTACAGCTATAGCTTCAGCTTCGGGTTCTATCGCTGGCTATCAATATACATGGTTCAACAGTAATCTGAATCCTTTTGTTTCCAATGTTTCCAATGTTTCGGGTTTATGCCCGGGTACTTATTTTGTAGTTGCAGCTTCATCCATTGGTTGTACAGATACAACTTCGCTGATTATTAGTGGTGCATCAGGACCTTCTATACAGGTTTTAAATGATACTATTTGTAAGGGTATTTCAACAGTAATAACAGCAACTGGCAATCCGTTAGGTGGAACTTTTTCTTGGAGTACGGGTTCAATTTCCAATTCAATTAATGTGTCTCCGGCCTCCACAACCCTATATACTGTTTTTTATAATCAGGGCGGTTGTATTGATACGGCAATCGTTCAGGTATTTGTTAAAAATAAACCTGTAGTTACAGTAAATTCTACTCAATTATGCCAAGGTGATCAAACAACGCTTGGGGCGTCAGGTGCTATGCAATATTCATGGAGTACTTCACAAACAACTTCGAATATTACAGTAAGTCCGGTTTCTACTTCCTCTTATACAGTCGTAGGTGAAACAAATGGTTGTAAAGATACAGCAGTATCAACAGTTACAATTTTGGCTAAACCTCTCGTTAACGTTCTTGGAGATAGTATTTGTAGAGGTGAATCTGCTTTAATTACTGCAACTGGAGCCAATACTTATTCGTGGTTAAATGGATTAACCGGAAACTCAATTACGGTTAGTCCAATTAATACTTCTCAATATACGGTTATAGGTTTTCTAAACACTTGTTCGGATACTTCCGTAGTTTCGGTAACAGTATCACCATTGCCTTTGTTAACTGTAACAAGCCCGGTTTTGTGTAAAGGTGATGTTGCTGTGATAACTGCCGGTGGTGCTATTACTTATTCTTGGAGCACAGGAGAGACAACATCTAGTATTACTGTAAATCCATTAGTAAACACTAACTATACTTTTATTGGTTATAGTAATAGTTGTAAAGACACGCTGGTTTCTCAGGTTCGAGTTTTAGATAAACCGGATTTAGTAGTATCATCCGATACGATTTGTGAGGGATCATCTGTTTTTTTAAATGTAAGTGGAGCCAATACCTATAGTTGGAATAATGGAAGTACAAGTAATCATGTATTAGTTACACCAACTGTAAGTACTTATTATACCGTAGTGGGTGCATCAGGTTCATGTACTGACACTGCCTTTGCACAAGTGTTTGTAAACACGATACCACAGATTAACTTTATTGCTGATACTGTTTGTGAAGGAGATTTAATAGATGTAATTTTAACGGGAGCAGAATCCTATGTTTGGAGCACAGGAAGCACTGAAGATACAATTCAGATAACGGCTTCATTATTAGATTTATTTGAAGTAATTGGCAATTTTCAGTCGTGTTATGACACTATTCGGTTTCGTTTACCCATTAAACCCTTACCTCTATTAAGTGCAGAAAACCCGTTTATATGTAATGGAGATATTGCATTGATAAACGCAAATGGTGCTGATAGTTATAGCTGGAGTACTGGAAACTTAAATTCATTTATACAGGTATCTCCTTCATCAAGCACATCTTACACAGTATTTGGTGAAAAAGACGGTTGTATAAGTTCTGCTGTAAGTATGGTTAATGTATTAAGTAAACCTACAGTTAATGCAGATTCAGATACTATTTGTTCCGGACAATCCGTTACAATAAATGCTACCGGAGCAAATATATATTCGTGGTCTAATGGTTTAATTTCCTCATCGATTACGGTTAACCCTCTTGTAAATACTTATTATACTGTTGTAGGTTTTATTGGGAACTGCACAGATACCGCAGTGGCTTTAATTAGTCTTAAAAATAATCCTGTTTTAAGTGTAAATGATACGGCTATATGTAGAGGCGACTCAATAAGTTTATTTATATCGGGTGCAACCAGTTATTTGTGGAGTAACGGACAAACAGGAAATAGTATTTTAGTAAGTCCGCTTGTTTTAACTGAATATACAGTAACCGGAAATTTGAATAATTGTACAGATACTGCATTTGTTACTGTAAATGTTTACAATCCGCCTGAGGTAACTTCAACCAATGTTACTGTATGTTCAGGGGATAGTGTAAGTATTTCGGCATTTGGTGCTTTAAATTATACATGGAGCAATGGTAATGAAGGTAATCAAATTTCAATTCTTCCGGTTAGTTCAGTTTATTATACTGTTACGGGTTCCGATGGAACATGCAGCGATACCGCAATTTCCTTTGTGGGTGTAAAACCAATTCCTACCATAAGTTTAAATGATACATCAGTTTGCATAGGAGAGGAGTTAATTATTTTTGCAAGTGGAGCCGATAGTTATAGTTGGGAGACAGGTGCTACCGGAAATTTCTTGAACATAATTGCAAACCAATCTCAATTTATTTCGGTTGTCGGTTATACAGGAGGTTGTTCGGCAATTGATTCTGCTTATTTAAGTGTAAATAATTTACCCTCCATAACGGTAAATAATACGTCTTTATGTTCAGGTGATACTGTTCTTATAACTGCAAATGGAGCTGATAGTTACTTGTGGTCAACTGGTGAATTAACTGCTTCTATTAGTGTGAACCCTGTGGCAAATACATTTTACACTCTTATTGGAGAATTAAACGCGTGTTTTGATACTGTTATATTCGAGGTAGAAGTATATACGAAGCCGGATGTTAATGTACTTTCATTAGAAATTTGTCAAGGACAGAAAGTTTATTTAACTGCGACAGGGGCCGTTAACTATTCTTGGAGTAATGGAGTGTTGGATTCCATTGTTTCTGTTGATCCAATTGTTAATACGCAATATGTTGTTTATGGCTATATGGGTAATTGTTACGACACGGCCATTGCCTCTGTTAATGTTAAGCCGAATCCGGTAATTTTTGTTGAAAACGATACCATTTGTGAAGGTTCTTTAGCAACTCTTAACGCTACAGGTGCAGACACATATTTATGGAGTGACGGTTCCACGTTATCAAGTATTTCTATTTCTCCGATATCTACAAATTTATATACGGTTATAGGTTATACTAATCAATGCTCCGATACCACTCTAGGGCTTGTGGTAGTTAAGTCAAATCCCGTTATTTCTACTAATAATTCTTCTGTATGTGCGGGTTCTTCGGTTGTATTGACTGCCGTTGGAAGTACTCAATATTCCTGGAGTAATGGTTTAATAGGTAATAACATCTCAGTTTCACCAAATGAAAATACAGTTTATTCAGTTATTGGGTATCTTGATGGTTGTTCAGATACGGCATTCGCTCAAGTAGTAATTAAGCCTAAACCAAAAATAAGTGATACAATCTTGGTTTTTTGTAAAAACGACAGTTTAAATTATTTTCCTAATGGCGCTGCTAGTTATATTTGGCCGGATGGTTCGAATGCTGTTTCCAAGTATTTAAGCGCAATAAACGCACCCGTTTTTAATTTAATTGGTATAAATCAAGGGTGTTCAGATACTGCAGTTATCAATTTAAATTTAAGGGATTTTCCATCCGTTAAAAGTTTAATTCTCTCTAATAAAGAGTGTTCGCCTGTATGTGCATCCTTTAAAGATTTAACAACCAACTCTCAAGGTATCTTAACGCAATGGAAATGGATAATTAATGGTGATACCTTAATGGGTCCAACTCAACAATATTGTTTTCAAGATTCTGGAATTTATTCCATAGTTTATGAAGTTGAGGATGAATTTGGCTGTAGGGCAAAACAAACTACGAACCATACGATACAATTGTTTGAAAAACCCATTGCGGATTTTTATTATTTGCCCGATCCGCTTGATGAACTGAATCAGAGCATCTCTCTCGTAAACACTACTTCAAATGCTATAAAATATACATGGTCTATTAACGATTCATTATTTTCAAATGTTTATAGTCCAACGGTTAATAATCTAGACACCGGTGTTTCCGAAATTACTTTAATTGCCGTTAGTAAAGAAGGGTGTTTAGACACGGTTATAAAATATATTGAGATTAAACCGGCCTATACTTTTTATATTCCCAATTCATTTACGCCGAATGGTGATTTTTCTAATTATGTATTTAAGCCAATGGGTATAGGTTGGAAGGAGGACGACTATCATTTTTTAATTTATGACCGATGGGGTATATTAATATTTGAGACAAGAGATATTTTAAAAGGATGGGATGGTAGTTTTAATAATAATAACGTTCCACCGGTAGATGTTTATGTTTGGAAAATAAAGTTAGTAGATGTCTTTAACAGAGATCATAATTATCAGGGAGTAGTTACGCTATTAAGATAATCTATATTTAGTGAAAGCGTAGTTACATTATTAAAAATGCAAAATTATTTATGTTTAACAAATCATAATATCTGCTTAATCTCTGTAGCTTTTTTAAACTATAATTTTGTGTTAAAGTTTAAATGTTTCAATCCGTTCCTCAAATCATAAAATTTATGGAAAAATATCCTATTAAAAAAAGTGAATATGATTTGTTGCGTAATAAATATATTCGTTTGCACAAAAAGAATAAGGATTTAGTTGAAAGTTTATATTATGCCGAATCGGTACAAAGAGGAATTTTACCAAGTGAAAGACATTTAGCGCGACTTTTTAAAGATTATTTTATTTTATATCAGCCACAATTAATTATTAGTGGAGATTTATATTGGGTAGGTTCAAAAGATGACATTAAATATTTCGCTGTTGGCGACTGCACCGGCCATGGGATTAGCGGAGCTATGTTATCGATTATGGCCCTTAGCTATTTAAATTATATCATTCTGGCTAAAAATATTACGGATGTAAGTGAGATACTAAAAGAGCTTGATAAAAAATGGATTGAAGCATTTCATCAGGGAATTGAGAAAGGTTACGATAATGATTGGATGGAAATCGGTATTTGTTCGTATAACGAAAAAAGTCAGTTATTGAAGTTCTCAGGAGCTTACAATAAATTAATCATTATTTCTAATTCTGGTAAGATAATGGAATTAGAAACAAATAAATTTCCTATTGGAGGATGGCAGGTAGAGAAAGAACGTAATTACATTAGTCAAAGTGTTTTCGTAGAGAGAGGGAGTATGTGTTATTTGTTTACGGATGGTTTCAGAGATCAGTTTGGTGGCGATAAAAGTAAACGGTTTACAGCTAAACGTTTCAAATCTTTGCTAAGTTTTGCATCTTCTTATTCTTCAATTGCTCAATTAGATATTATTAGAGGGGAGTTAGAAAAATGGAAAGGGAATCAGCAACAGACGGATGATATTTGTGTTTTAGGTATTCGCTTATAGTGAGTTTTAACTGTAGCATAGATCATAATTAATATAATCCACCTATAACTCTTAAGTTCCATTCCGGTTTATTTTCAAATTTGGGTAAGTATTTAGGTTTATCAATTATTCCTGATGTATCAGTTAAAGAATTCATAAATGAAACAATATCTTTTATTTCTTTTCTAGACAGTTTTAATTCATCAAAGGGCAATGTTTGGTGTTTTATTTCTATTCCAATTCCTTTACCACCACCTTTGTTATAAAATTCAACAACATCTTCCAGTTTTTCGTAAGCCCCATTATGCATATATGGGAATGTTAATGCGCTATTTCGAACTGTAGGTGTTTTAAACGCATATTTATTGAAATAAATTTTCTCTTTTAAAAGAGCGATACCTCTACCTTCATCTAAATCTAAAATCGGATTTTTTATGTAAGGATTTTCAGGTACACCTATTACCTCGCTTTCAGATTCTTTAAAATCAGGAGGAACAGTGCCATTAAATATAGGAGCAAAGTGGCATGTTCCACATACTGCTTTTCCCATAAATAAATTAAAACCGTTAATTACATTCTCACTTATCTTATAATTATCATCTCTTACACTTTTGTCAAATTCTGAATTTAGGCCTATTAAACTGGAAATATACACCGATAAAGCCATCTGAATATATACTCCATTAATGTTGTTGTTATATAATTGGAAAGCATCCTTAAATAATTTTACATATTCATCACTTTGGTTTATTTTTTCTAATAGTTCAATCATGTTCGAGTCAAATTCATCTTTAGATGTTAGTACATGCTCCATTTGATCCATAAAGGTTCGTGCACGCATATCGTGGAATAATCTTTCTGTATAAACCGAATTTATTAGTGTAGGCGAATTTCTTTTTAAATACCCTTTTTTGCCATTTGCAATACTTTTAGCTAATTGATCCGTAAATCCTTTATTTGGGTTGTGGCAACTTGCACAAGATCTTTCGTTTTGGCCTGACATTATTGGATCGAAGAAAAGTAGTTTGCCCAGCTCTTGCGTTTTATTATTTATATACCTATCGGGTACTTGGATGTAATAAGAGCTATTAATAAAATTACTAGAGAACAAGTTTTCTGAATTGTAATTTAGTGCAACTTTTTGTTGATTTACCTCTGACGGTAATTCAATTCCTAATTCTTTATGCACTGTTAAAATGTATTTAAATAGCGGATTAATAAATTTCTTTAAGAAGTAATAACGATTAAAAGTTTCAAAATTTTTATTCTCTTTTAAATAGTTTGATGCTTGTATTAATTTTGTATCGAGATTTATAGTTAACAAGCTATCTTTCGTATTTATTAATTCATAATAGAGTTTCAAATCTTCATGAATTGATTTTATAACATTTGATGCATCATTAATAGAATTAATGGAACCAGGAGTGTCGTAACCGGTTAATCCCAAAGTAAACACCCTAATTAGTCCAATCCTGCATCCTTCAAATACATCTCGGTCGTATATTTTGGTGGGTACATAATCATCAAATTTATCAACTAAGTATTTAATTTGATTAATAATTTCAACTTTATTAAGGGTGTCTTCAAAAATTAATTCGTCTAGTTTTTGTAAGCCGTGCGATTCAATTATATTTGCACCAAAGCTATTGTCTTCTGTTTTCGGGAGTGGAGCAGGATTAATTTCATCTTTAATAAATGCAGCATCCTTTTGTATGGCCATATACTCCCATTCTTTATAGTATTTCCTAAGTAAAAGATAAGCGGATCTAACTTCTGCGGTTTTATCATTTAAACTAACCGTTTTTAAAAGTTTCTGAAGGCTTTCTTTAACATTTTCATATCGTTCTAAATTTCGCGTATTTATTTGTCGGTTTATGTTTTTATAGTCAAGATTCATCGATATTAAAACAAACATTGATAAAATAAATATTAATATATAATATCTTTTTTTCATAAAATGATATTCAATTTTTTTAATGAATTATAGATAACAAAAAGAGGTTGTCATATTATGACAACCTCTTTTAATGCTTGTGAAAAATTATTCGATTATAAATTTTATCGTTTTTCCATCTTGATTTTGAATAAAATAAACACCAGAATTTAACTCAGAAACATCAACAGATATTACATCACGAGCTACTCTTATTCTTTTACCACTGATATCGTATATTGCAATGTCTTGTGTTTTATTTAGGTTTAATTCACGTGATGTTGGGTTTGGATAAATTCCGAATTCATTATCCAACATTTTGTTCGTTAACATGCCAACCGATGAACTATTAAATCCACTTATAGCATAGGTTAAGGAATTGTTAAAAGGAGCATTATTAGAAGAACTTGGGTGTTGAGAATTTAATAACATTGTGTTACCATTTATCATAACTGCACCAGTAATTTCTGCGCCAGGAGCACAGGCTGTTAAACGAACTAAATCATTAAATGTTGGATTTAAAATTGACATATCTAATAGATAGGTTTCGCACGTTGTTTTGGTTAAGCCGCCCGGCATACGGTTCCATGTTAATCCATTTAGGTCTTCTTGAATTATCATGTAGGTCTTACTTCCAACGGTCATAAAATCAATTCCATCCGGATTCGAAAGATGAATAGCTGGATAAGTGTTTGTAGATTCCGATATTGATGAAGAGGCTAACGGTCCTCCTTCAATATAGGAGCGAATAATATTGTTATCAGGATTAAATTCAATGACTCTCCCGTAATAATCTGCAAATCTTCCCAATCGAACTGAATCAGCAGCTTGAGCATCTGTGCCAGGAAATGGATTACCATTTTTTATTTGATAACGAGTTTTATAACCGTCTATTAATGTTGGAGATACAACCCCTTTTAATGAATTACCAGAATTAAAATTAAATGCATCGCGACCTGTTTCACAGATATATATTTTACCATTGTATTGTTGACCCCATTCAAGGCGGTTAAACATGGTAGCTCCTCTTCTTATTGCTACTTTATTTAATTCTACTAGTGTATCTAAATTATTTTCGATAGGAATCCAAAAGTTTGGCGAGTCGTGTTTGTAAACATAAAGTTGTCCATTGTTAAAATCACCAGAATTTGTAGCAACAAATTTTGCAAATATCCCAGGTGATCCGTCCTCAAACAAGTACACTGTTTTATTGTCTGACATTATAACTCCACCTTCCCAACCTGCTCGCCCCCAATTGTATTGTTTGCGTTTAGCCTTTGCAGTCTTTGGGTCTATCTCCACCATCCAATTAAAATTCTGATATTTTTTTAAAGTTTTACCATTGAACCCTGGAAAACCAGCACTTGTTGTAACTCCAATTATAAAGTTGTTGGTGTCTCTTAATCCGTTACCGTCATTATACATACCGGCAAACATCCCCGAATTACTGTTTTGCATCCATTCCTCAGCAGTCCACATTCTCCCTTCAGTTGTTGTAATACCACCACAGTTCATGCCGGTTTCTCCTACTGTATTTGCGAAGTCTACATTAAAAAATTTCCCTGTTCTTCCGTCAGGTAATGTTTGTTCAACAACAACCAAGCTATCGTTATTCGGATTTTTACGAAGCTTAAACATAGTCATGCCGCCACCATCACCAATTTTATCATCTTTTGTAATCATTTCATGGTTTACTACAGTCCATCCAATATCACCATTTCCGGAATTATCAGGAACAAATCCTATATAATCATGCCATTGTTTTGCAACAGAAGTACCAGCGGCATTGTTATAGGTTGGGGTAGTTTGTACAATATCTTGTCCACCAACAAATATGGTTTGATATTTTAAGGGTGATTTGGGCATCCAAATCGTTTTTGTTGTCCAAGCGGTATCTATGTTTACCGGAAATGGAAGTTGTGCATCTGCAACTGAGATAGTAGTTGCAAAGGCTAAGGTAGCGTAAATTTTAGTTTTCATTTGTTTTTTTTTATGGCGCAAAGGAAAACGAATGAGTTAAATATTACCTTATTACATTATTAATTAAAAATTAAATTTGAGTTGTGGATCAGTATAAAATAGTAATATTCTTAATCTTTATTTTTACAATTATTTTATTGATAAGTTTTAAATAGTTAAGTATTAAAATTAAAACAATGATTTAAGTCAATTTTTTATCAATTTCTATTAGTTTAATATGTTTAATAATTCTTTAATTTAATTTATTATCGTAATATTACAATAGATAAGTTTATCGTTTAATTGCTAAAATATTTTATTATGAAACTTTCTGAATTGATTTCACATTTATCAAGTATTTCTGAACTGAATTTTCAATTTGAATATGGAAATATAGTTCCATCACATTTTCATATTACCGAGATAGGAATTATCAGGAAAGATTTTATTGATTGTGCAGGTAAAATTAGACATGAAGAGATAGTTAATTTTCAGCTTTGGTTTTCTAATGATTATCATCATAGATTATCTCCAAAAAAGTTTCTAGAAATAATTACCCTCTCTGAACAAAAATTGGGAATACAAGATTTAGAGATAGAAGTTGAATATCAAGATAAAACTATTGGTAAATATAATTTAGATTTTGTTGGAGACAAATTCATTTTGCAATCAAAATATACAGCTTGCCTTGCAGAAGATCAATGTGTAATGACACAAACTAAACCCAGAATTAAAATATCAGATTTAACTGCAAATTCAATTAATTGTAAACCGGGAAGTAATTGTTGCTAATCTTACTGTGTTTTTATTGCTTTAATAACTTCCATATGCCCACAGCTGTTAAAGCGCCGATTATAGGTGCCGTTAAATATATCCATAGATGTTCAGTATGACCCGAAATTAATGCAGGACCGAGGGATCTTATAGGATTCATGGATGCACCACTAATTGGTCCGGCAAACATTGCTTCCAATAAAACAACCGATCCAATAGCAAGGCCGGCAAACATGCCCTGTTCTTTACTGCCTTTTGCAACATGAATAATGGTAAGCATTAAAATAAAAGTTAATATAATCTCCATTATAAATGTTTGGGTTGGGCTCCCTGAGGGCAAGGTAGAACCAAGGTATTCGTTATTGGGAAACAAAAGGTGTAAGGTTGTGCTTGCTATAATTGCGCCACTGGTTTGGCTCAACAGATAGGGAAAAATTTCATTAGTTGGAAATATCTTAACTACCCAAAAAGCAAGTGTTACTGCTGGATTTAAATGTGCTCCAGAAATATCGCCTAAAGTATATATCATGGCTGCAACAATCAGACCGAAAGTAACGGCTATACCAGCATGTGTAATTGCTCCATTGCTTTCCTGGTTTATAATGATGGCTCCGGTACCGCAAAAAACCAAAGAAAATGTGCCAATCATCTCTGCAAGATATTTTTTCATTTATTGTCTTTTTTTGTTAAATCAATTTGATTAATCCACGTCATTTGTAAATAATATTGGTTAAACCATTTTTTGTTTCCAATATTCCATGTAACGAATAGTAAACCAATTTCTAATTTATTTTTGGCATTAACTCTGCTTCCAAAAGCGCAGTATGCCCAGTTTTCATTATAAACGGGATTCGAGATAGTTGATGTATTAAAAAATGGTTCTTCGTAGGCCGTAAAATAAAGATTTTCACGTATTGGATAGTCCAACCCAATTAAATACCGAAGTCTGTGTGTAAAAGGAGCTTTCTTTGTAATTCTATTTTCAACAAATCTGCCATCAAAACGAAGACGATGGGTGAAGCTTATTTTTTTAAAACCTTGTTTATATTTTATTTGAGTGTAAAATCTGTTTTCGTTTAGATAATTATCTCGAAGAACATTTTCTCTTTGATATACATAACTACCGGTTATTATAAGCTTATTTGTAAAATTATAATGGAGTGCGTGTTCGGCATAAAGAAGATGGTAATAAGGATTTGGATTTGGATTCTGATTTTCTTCTTTTAAATTGATTAATGAAAATGCTGAAAAATAATACAAACTGTAATCAGCTTTATTGTTAATTTTTCCGCTGTGGTCAATGGTTGGAAAAACACCCCCAATATTAATATTTTGTGCTACAGAGTTTATGGGAATAAGGCCAATTAATAGATTGAATATTGTAATATATTTTCGCATTAATTTAATTTTGAAAACACATAAATAGTCTCTCGTGCAATTTGTGCACAACGCTCATCGTATTTCGTATCTTGTTGCGGGGTGTTATCAAATAACTTAGGATCTTCATAAGTGGTGCCAATTCTAAATTCTACACCGGGTATAAATGGACAATTTTCTTCTGCATCGCTACAAGTCATTATCGCTGCAAATTCAGTATTAGGATTTTGTTCATTGTCGAAGGTCTTAGAAAAACATATTAAAGAAGATTGAGTATCATCAAATTTTACCTGATAGTGAGGATTGAGTTCCGATTTATCTGTTTTTATGATAAAACCAATTTTCTCTAATGAACGAATAGCATTAATATTAAATGCTGTTGCCTCTGTACCTCCCGAAAAAGTATGTATATTTTTTATACCATAGTAACTAGCTGCAACAGCTGACCATATTTGACCGAAATGGCTTCTTCTGGAGTTGTGTGTACAAATGTAGATTAGGTTTACTGGCTTGTTTAATACTCTTTTTTTTGCAATGTATTGCGAAATTTTTTCTAACAATTCCTTTCTGGTATCAGGTATATCAGAAAACTCTCTTGCTAGTTGGTCTACGTAATTTTTAATTGAAGGATACATTTTTTATTTACAACAGTTATTATTTGGAATATAGGAGTCAAATAAATTAGAAATGACCAATTTTGCTTCTGCCCATTTCTTTTCATCTATACAGTAGCAGACGGATTTACCCTCAATCTCTCCTTTTATCAGGCCTGATTCTTTAAGTTCTTTTAAGTGCTGAGAAACCGTACTTTGTGAAAGTGGTAACTCATCTACTATGTCTCCACATATGCATGATTGTTTTTTTACTAACAACTTTAAAATAGCTATGCGAGCCGGATTCCCAAGCGCTCTGGAGTATCTGGCTATTTTATTTTCTTTAATTGAAAATTCTTCAGTTTTTGATGTGCCCATTTTTAATTATCCATTAAATATTTATAACAGCTAGCAAATAATTCTTTAATTATAAATTCTAAAGCCGATATCTACTTCAAAAAAACATCGCAATATTACGATAATTAATTTATTTTTGGAATATAATTTTTGCTTTTATATATAATGAATGCTCATGCTAATTTCAGTTCTTTAAACTAATTAAATCAAAAAGGGCTAAAAACATATGTAGTTAGCCCTTTAGTATTTAAGAATTGAATTTTACTAAAATTTATTCTTTTAAAATCTTGATTAATTTTATTTGTTGGCGACTGTTTAATTTAACGGTATATAAACCATTATTTAAGTTTTCGAGGTTGATAGTGGTATTAGACCAAACAGAATTCTTGTATACCAATTGTCCATTAGCAGAATAAATTTCAACATCTATAAAATTTAACTCTGTTGAATTTATTGATATTAAGCCTTTTGTTGGATTAGGAATTACTGATAAATTTGTTTTAGAATTATTTAGTATTCCGGTACAAATATCAACATATACACTATCCGTTTTACTGTTCGAACAACTGTTATTATCAGTAAAAGTATAGGTTATATTAATATAACCAGGTGTATTAATTCCAGTCGGGTTAAACACATTGTTGGTTACATTATTTCCAGAAAATACGCCACCACTTGGACTTGCGTTAAGACTAATAGGGCCATTATTATTACAAACCGAATCCAAACCTATATCAAATGTTATGTTTGCCGGATTTAAAATGGTAAGGTTAAGCGTTACAATACTATCACAACCATTGGCTGCACCACCATTTATATTATAGGTAGCGGTGTTGTTATTAGCAGTGTAAGTATTACCATCAATCCAGGTTAACGAGCCACAAACTGTTTTTACATCAATCCCATTAGCAATAGGTTTAACGGTAAGGTTAAGCGTTACAATACTATCGCAACCATTGGCTGCACCACCATTTATAGTATAGGTAGCGGTGTTGTTATTAGCGGTGTAAGTATTACCATCAATCCAGGTTAACGAGCCACAAACTGTTTTTACATCAACCCCATTAGCAATAGGTTTAACGGTAAGGTTAAGCGTTACAATACTGTCACAACCATTGGCTGCACCACCATTAATAGTATAGGTAGCGGTGTTGTTATTAGCGGTGTAAGTATTACCATCAATCCAGGTTAACGAGCCACAAACTGTTTTCACATCAATCCCATTAGCATTAGGTTTAACGGTAAGGTTAAGCGTTACAATACTGTCACAACCATTGGCTGCACCACCATTTATAGTATAGGTAGCGGTGTTGTTATTAGCGGTGTAAGTATTACCATCAATCCAGGTTAACGAGCCACAAACTGTTTTCACATCAATCCCATTAGCAATAGGTTTAACGGTAAGGTTAAGCGTAACAATACTATCGCAACCATTGGCTGCACCACCATTTATAGTATAGGTAGCAGTGTTGTTATTAGCGGTGTAAGTATTACCATCAATCCATGTTAACGAGCCACAAACAGTTTTTGTATCGATACCACTATTGGCAGAAGGATTACATAAACCATTTCCTTGAATGATAAAGTAGTAATCACTTTCATTGAAATCATTATTTAGGATATTAAGAATAGTCGATTTAATACCGGTTGTAGTTGGTTGGAATTTAACAGTTAAGTTTTGAGATCCATTAGCCGGAATAATCAAAGGAAGTGTTGGTGCATTCACTAATGAAAATTCACTTGCACCTGATAAAAATAATGAATGTATAATTAAGTTGCCATTACCATTATTTTTTATTTCGAAGGTTTTTTGAATTGTTGCTGCAGGCACTATATCTCCAAAATCAGTATTATCATTAATAGAGGGAGTAGTATCTTGAGCAGTAATATCTATATTATTGCCTTTTATAGCAATTTCCGAATTACCAGAAGCGGATGCAGAGTTGTATAAACTTAATAACTGACCACCTTCAACTAATTCACCCGGAATACTGTAATGAGCCTGATCTACAAATATAAAGTTGCCTTCACCTAAGATAGATTGAACATCAATAATACCAGAGGATTCTTCGTCTTGAGTTAGAAACTTCGAACCGCCGGATATGAATCGGGCAGTATCATGTTGAGCAATAAGTGTTACAGCATCACCTGCAATGGTATAGTCCCAAATTTTCGCATTGTAAGATTGATTTCCCGGATCTTCTTGTAAGTATATATGGCCAGAATGATCAACGGTTATGTTATCAATCATTTTAGGACCTTCAGTGCCATCTAATACAGCAGTAATGGTACCTCCTAATTCAGGGTTTTGTATGTCATTGAAATGAACTTTCCATAAACGGCTTGGCGCAGAGAACGAGTTAGTTGTTACAAAGTATAAATCACTTGGATTAGAAGGATCCCATGAGCAGTCTTCCGGTCGCAAAAAATTAGTAACATTTGCTGCAATACTATTTGTGTTTAATACTGCTCCAGTTAAGGTTTGTACCTGACCTAAGTTAGCAAGAGTAAAAGTGGTTCCTGCCGCAGGTATAGATGCACTTTGTTCAGCAGTTAATCCATTAACAGCAATACCATAAAGAGAACCGCCCGTTAAACCGGCTTTATCAATTTCATTGCCGGAGTTGGACTTATTACCAATATATATATACACCTGTCCTGGAGTTTGATCATCGGTAGAAGCCACAATAGTTTTATTACTTAAAAGTGGATTAGCAACAACGTTTTCAAAACTTAATTTGCCTAAGTAGGGAAGTTCATATGTTTTACCTGAATTTGGTCCGCTTACAATATGTGCAAAGGCTCTTCCTTCATTTCCGGCTTCTTCACCATTTAAGAATAATTTTTCTTTTGTTCCTAAACCTGTTAAACGATTGAAGAAGGCAGATGGAGCAGCAAGATCGGCAGAACAAAATCGGTTGAAAGCAGTTGGCATCGGTGACGCATTGTTATAGGTGGTATAGTTCGTTCCATTCCATAAGTTTACTTCATTAATTAAATCTGAACCGCTTAATACTTGTTTTGTGGCTTTGTCAATCGTCCATTTTGAAACAAAGGCACCTTTAGATCCATGAGCTCGGTTAATACCAACAGTAGTACCTAATTCATGATTCATTAATAAGGTGAAAGTTCCGTTTCCATTATCAAAAGCACCCAATCCATCAGGTATACCAACCATTTTATAACCATTAGAAGCAGTATCGCCAACGGTTAGAAGGGAGTTAGTAACTGTTGAGGCGGTTAGAGGATTTAAATATGGGCCCTGGCTACTGCTTGGTTGAGCAAATGAATTTACTTCAAAAATAGAAAGTGTACTACTGGTCTCATTGGATAAAATTAATAAATTCTTACCACTTGGACTTTCATTAGCGGGTATAAACAAGATCCCCTCTGCACCTCGATCTGGCCCTCTGTTGTTTGCATAAGTGATGTATTGTGGGGAGCTTGGTTTTGTAACATCGTATACCATAACCCCGCCTATTCTCTCTAATGCTATGAATGCATATGTTTTTCCATTTATAACCCCTGTGGTTACTCCCTCGGGTTCTGGACCTTTATCATCACTTCTATTTTTGGGTGTTGTAGAAGTTGTATTTGTAGCATTAAATAGAGTAGAGTAAACAGGGTCTTTAGCGGTAATTCTCTCTAATTCATTGCCGCTGTCGTAAACCTGATTAGCAGAAGTTGCATCCCAGATTGAAAATGATCGAGAACCATAAACGTAAATTTCATCAAAGTCTCCGTCATTATCGGTATCACCTAATTTATTTGTAGTTTTTAATTTGCCTAAAACACTGTTGTTTTTTAAATCTGCCGCATTTGGAAATAAAGTTGGATCTAAAATATATGAGGAATTACCAATTGTAGTTTCTTCATTAAATCCCGTATACGCTCTAGCATCCCCCTCATTTGCTGTAATCAGATATGTTTTTCCATTTAAAATAAAATGATCAATTGCATCAGGTAAATAAAGGCCTCTAACCGGGTAATTAGAGAAATTGATAGCAGAAGTAACATCAGAAGCATCTAGGCTATTCCCTGTTAAGTTATGATTTTTAGAACCTAATGGAATGATTCGAATAATAGAGTTGTTGGTTAAGTTGAGTTCTATCAAAGCATTATTCTCTTGAAGTGTTACCCAAGCTTTGGTATCAT
>Ga0068872_10000388_pt1 | contig 36934 bp, 32 predicted proteins | sample NOAtaG_7_FD_66441 | JGI IMG/M metagenome (GOLD analysis project Ga0068872, IMG submission 66441) | Freshwater lake microbial communities from Lake Erie, under a cyanobacterial bloom - NOAA_Erie_Diel1S_2200h metaG | ecosystem: Environmental > Aquatic > Freshwater > Lake | place: USA: Ohio, Lake...
TCAAGATTTTGAGTATTAAAAGCGACTCGTATGATGCTTCAAAAATTCCAAGCCTGAAGTTTATAATAGAGCAGTTGCCAAATCTATCTAATCTGCCAAGTTATCTATTTTTTAAAGAGTTTTATGAGACTTATTATTATCCACTAATTCCCATAATCATTATAGTATCCATTTTAGGACTGCTGTATAAGAAGAAGTTTTTTACATTTTTGGCGTGTACAGCCTTTGCAATTGCTTTCTCAATTCTAATTATTGTAACGTATTATAGGGGAGAAAGTCCGGTGGTGCAGGAGAATTATTGGATATTGCTGGGCATTGTTATTGCCTTTGTCTTAACCGAGGGTGTATTAAAACATATAAAGCCCATTTTTATAGCCATAATTCTTTTGGGTGTGTTTTCATATAGCTCTTACAAAATATGGAAATGTCATTTTTTATATAAACAGCGAAACGAGTATTTCGAGAGAGTTAATGCCGAGATTAGAAAGCAGGGGATAAGGAAAGGAATCGTTTCTGAACGAAATATTGATTGGGGTAAGATTATTAGCAGATGGGATAATGCCTTTGAAACACTATTACTAAGCTCAATAGACTCTCCTGATTCGGCAACCACCTTTTTTCTTGCCTCTAATATGAATCAATACGATTCATTATTATCTAGTCCTGACTTATTTGTTTCGGTTGATTTTGCCCCTTTGTGGTTCTGGAATAAGGACCTGAATAAAAAGTATTTTAATTTAAAACCTTCTTTATATAAAAAGTTAAACACCTCACAGAAGGATTTAGACTTTAGTTATTTCACAAAGGATAGTGTGGAGCTATCTATTCCTGCCAGGATAGAAAAAACAAAATATTTAACAGCAACAATTCCTGTTACAATTATAAACAAGACAGATAAGTGTATTAATTCTATAGGAGATATTGAATACCCGACTTATTTAAGTTATCATCTTTTAGATGATAAGGGAAATGTTATAGTTGCTGATGGTAATCGCAGTTATTTTGAAACCGACATATTGCCTCACGCTTCTGTAACTACAGGATTATTGGTGAACTTACCTGATAAGAGAGGTAAATATAAAATTAAGGTTGATGTAATAACAGAATTAAAGAGGTGGTGGTATATTGACAAAGAAATCGAATTAACGATTAGGTAGTGTTAAAATTTAATTTAAAATATATCATAATCTCTTTAAGAATTGAGTTGACGGTTTTTCTGATTATGATAACCTCACTTTTACTTTTTATTGGAGTCTGCAAAACAAATATAAGTTCAGACGGCGTTGGTTATTATGATTACCTACCCTCTGCCTTTATTCATAACGACTTATATAGAAATAATACGAGTATAAGTTCAAGAATTGACTCCATGTCGGTTTACGTAGATATAAATGGCGTTAAAGTAAATAAGTTTAATGCAGGTGTAGCTATATTACAATTGCCTTTTTTTTCAATTGCACTTGCTGCATCTAAATTTTTCTATGATGGAATAATTACAGGATATGAAATAATCTTTCAGAAGAGCATGTTTATTGGCGCATTGTTTTATTATTTTATCAGTTTAGTTTTTCTTCGCAAAGCATTGCAGCTTTATAAAATTTCAGGTATAAGTATATTAGTAACACTTTTCTTATATGGGCTTGCAACAAACGCTATACAATATATTAATAATGAAGCCACATTCAGCCATGTATACTGTATGTTTCTGGTAACAGTTTTTATTTATCTGATTAAGAAATTGCAGTTAGGTTATAGAAAGCGGTACATTTATTTTATATCAATAATTATAGGTTTACTCCTTATAACGCGTTTAGTTGATGCTCTCATTATTTTATCAGTCCCATTTATAGTCGGTAATTTAAATGATCTTAAACAGATGATTAAGAATGTTTTTCTCCATAAAACACCTATAATAATCTCTTTAATTATCTTTTTACTCTTTGTGAGTATACAACCTGTTTTATGGTATATGCAAAGTGGAAGTATTTTAATAGACACTTATCAGTATGAAAAGTTTAATTTTTTTAAACCCGAGTTTATAAACTTTTGGTTTAGTTATAGAAAAGGATTGTTTTTATACACACCAATAACGTTAATATCGATATTACTAGGTATAACATTACTATACAAGAAAGAGCAATATTTGGCGCTTAGTTTTCTTTTATTCTTCCTTATAGTGTCATATGCCTTATCATGTTGGTGGAGTTGGTGGTACAGTTGCGGTTATGGCCAGAGAGCATTTATATCTTATTACCCGGTAATATTTGTTTTTTATGCTTTGAGTTTAGATTCTTTAAATGGCTTAATTAAAAAGATTATAATTTTTATCTCATTATTAACTATCCCTATAAATCACATACAGGCAAGACAATACAAGAACTTTATTTTAAATTGGGAGGATATGAATTATATAAAATATTGGAATGTATTCTTAAGTAATAGTAATAGATTTATAGGATTTAACAACAAACTGATAATGAATGAGGACTATTTAAAAATTAATAAACGAATAAAAATTAACGATCGATTAGTGTTGCCTCAAACTAAAGTAAAAATAGTTGAAACAGATTTACCTTTATTCGAAAAAGGCTATGTAGTGAAAGTTACCAATTACGACTATTTTGGATATAATAATAGAGCAAATTTAGAGTTGTGTTTACAAGACAATGGAGGCGATACATTATACTCTAAAAAAATTACCTATACTAATTTAACAAATACTTTATTAGGTAATCAAACTCAAGGTACGTATTATTTTAAGCTTCCAGGCAATTTAAATAATTCCAAATTATCACTAACAATTAAAACTCTGCAAACAGCAGTTAGATTTAAAAATGCTATGTTTATTATTTACGAAATAAGATGAAAAAGTTACTATATAAAGGCAAAGAACGCTTAAATTCAATATTTATAGGGCTAGGCTGTGTATAGATTCATATTAATAGTTCTCAGATTATTAAATGCTTTTAGGTCTTTTTTGGTTAAAGAGTTGGAGCGATTTTATTAATAGTAAAACAAGGTGTTATATTTTTAGAAAAGGATTATATTTGCAGGCAATTCGATATAGTATGAAAAATTATTTCTTTTTGATTATAGTTATACTTTTAAGTTCATGTGCAAACGAGGAAAAGAAAACCGGTGGCCTATATTATAAATGTAATGTAGATGATTTAGTTGGCTGGGTTGATAATCCAACCATTATAAAAAACATCTCTCGCTCTGGAGTATACTGCGCTAAAACAGATTCGTTAAATCCTTATTCTTTGGCGTTTGTAAATAAAATGGCAGCAATAAATGACAGGCCACTTAAAAAGTGTAAATATAGTGCTTGGGTTTTAGCAAAGAATTTAAATATTGAAAGTAAGTTAGTTACAGTAATCACAGATCCTTCGGGTCAGAATCTTTTCTGGAATGGGTCCAGCGTAAAGGATTTTGTTAAAAAACCAAACGAGTGGGTTCTTATTACCGGAGAAATAGATTTATCAAAATACAATATGCCCAATAATGTTATTCGCCTTTTTGGTTGGAATATGGGCAAAGAACCTGTTTATTTTGATGATTTTGAGTTAGAATTCTTTGAATAATTATTAGGCCGATGTCTGAGCCCAATGCAAGCCATTTAAATAAAGTACAAATAGTATATTTCAGAAATCTTGATATTTTAAGATTTTTGGCTGCTTTTATGATTGTTATCGCTCATACTTATGAGGGTTGGAAAGGCTGGTTTGGTTTTCCCTCGTTTATGTGTAGTAACAACTCAAATGCACCAAGCCTACTGGGAAAGCTTCTGGAACAATTTATTATGAATTTGGGAGTAGGCGTTGATGTATTCTTTTTAATAAGCGGATTTTTAATTACGTATCTGTTAATAAAGGAAAAAGAAGAAACGGGTACAATTCATCTGATAAACTTTTATATACGTCGTACATTAAGAATATGGCCGATATATTTTCTTATAATCGCCATTACGCCCTTCCTAATTAAAATAACGCAAAGCCCCGAACCCGATTACCTGTCTAACATACTTTTTATTGGAAACTTCTCTATGATAAAGAGTGGTGTTTGGTCTTTCCCTTTTGCTCATTTCTGGTCTATCTGTATAGAAGAACATTTTTACCTTATATGGCCATTTATTGTTTTATATTTTCCAACAAAACGCTTGCCTGTTATTTTCTTTTTTGTGATCTTTTTGAGTGTTATATACAGAGGGTATATTTCATCGATTCCTTCCGAAAACCAGTGGATGCAACTATATTTAAATAGTTTATGCAGATTTGACGTACTTGCAATAGGAGCTTTTTTTGGATATGTTCATTATTTTAAACCAATAAAATTCAATCCCGAGCCTGCAATTAGATTTATGTTGTATGTTTTATTTATTTTAATTATGTGTTTAGATCCGATTGTACTTTATGACAATCTTTTTCTGGCAACTTTCAAGAAATATTTTTATAGTATCTTTTTTGTTTTCTCTATGGGTAATTATTTATTTAACCCTAATGCACTACTAAATTTTAAGAAGAAAAATTTTATACATTATTTAGGAAAGGTTTCATACGGAATTTATATGTTTCATAACATTATAATACCGCTTGTTATACAATTTATTATTTTACGATATCATTTAAGTAATTTTTACTTATATACGTTAATTACATACGCAATCTCAATTGTAATTCCCATAATTATTTTTGAGCTATTTGAGAAACAAATCCTGAAGCTTAAGGTTCGTTTTGAGGTTATAAGAACTCAACGTTAGGTTTTCAAAGATAAAAATGAGTTGAGAGCTACTCTTAAAGGGTAATTACTAATTTAATTACTGGAGTAAATTTACTTTTTCTCTAATCCCGTTTTTGTAATCACTGACGATTCCTGGTAATTGTCGTAATCGGTGTTTATCTCCCAAAGGTTATGTCCTTTGTTTTGTAAAATATTCTCAACAGCTAAACGACCCATTAAAATACTATGATCCTGGTTGTTGTATTTAAAGGCTCCGTAACGTCCAATAACATGTAAGTTCTTAATGCCTGAAAGATATTGCTCAATAGGGCCTAAGATTTCTTTATATCCGGTACTGTATACGGGGTAGCATTTCGGTATGCGGTAAACAAAACCAGCGCTAATTTGGGCATTTCCAATTAATCCGGTTTTACGAAGCTCATCTTTGCCTAAAGCAATTAGTTTTTCATTATCCATACTCCAGAACTCATCTTCATCGTAGCACCAGTATTCCAAAGCACAAATGGTACTTTGTTCTTTGCCGTTTATTTGAGGAACCCAGTTTCTAAAATTAGTTAAACGGCCCATTTGTAAGTCGTTACTGTGTACATACAGCCAATTGTCAGGAAATAAATCTTTAGCCTGTACGTTTAAATAAACTATAATGGTATTTCTGAATTTAAGCTTAATTGCCGCCTCTTTTATGTTTTGGGGTACATCCGGTAAACGTTGTACCATTTGCGTAAACGGCATGGAGGTGATAACATGATCGAAATCTTTTACTATTCCATTTTCCAATTCAATTCCGCAAGCTTTGCCTTCTTTGGTAATAACGCGTTGTACGGGTGAGCTAAGGTTTACTTTATAGCCTTTGCTTTCTACAAACTTAGCCATGCGATCATAAATTATACCGGTTCCACCGTGTGGGTAGGCAAATTGATCTACTAGGGTTTTATGTTTACCACTGTTGCCAAATAAAGCCGTTTTCATGGCTTCGCCTAAACTAAATTTTTTAATCCGTTGGGCTGCAAAATCGGCATCCAGCACATCACAAGGGATTCCCCAAAGTTTTTCTGTATATGTTTTAAAGAAAATCTGGTAAAGTCTTTTTCCAAAACGATTTGTAACCCAGCCCTCGAAAGTGCTGATATTTTTAGTTGGCGATAATTGCTCTAAACCATAATGCCAAACACAATTTACCGCTTCGCCAATTCCTAAATTTTTTAAGGCATCCATTGCCTTAATAGGGTAATGGAAAAATTTTTTATTATAATAAATACGGGTTAAACGATCTACCATTTCGTAGTCGTTTCCAGCTACTTCTAACCATAATTCATTAATACGGGTATCGTTGCTAAAGAAACGGTGCGGACCTATATCAACCTTTTGGTTCCATAAGTCTATGGTTTTAGCCATTCCCCCAACACTTGGGCCGGCTTCAAAAACTTCAACTTCAATATTATTTTTGGCCAATTCGTATGCGGCTGTCATACCCGCCGGACCGGCTCCAATTACGGCAATTTTCATTCTTAACTAATAAGGGGCAAAGTTAATAAAGTAAACCAATATAAAAGCGGATTGTTTGATTGCAAGAATCAGAGAACCAATTGTTTAAACATTGCCAGTCCTTGTTTTGAATAATTGCTAGGGTTTACGGCTTCGCTTTAATTCTATTTCTTGTTCATCTATTCTTTTCTGGAGGTCGAGAATCTGGCTTTCCAGCTCAATTTTTTCGATAATTAAATGTCGGGTTTTAGTTTTCAGAATAAAATAAAGAATTAGGATTAAAGCGAAAAGACATAATCCTAAAAACCAGGAGGTTCTCCAAAACGGAGGTTTCACATAAAATTTGAAGCGTTCGGTTTTGGTGTTTATAGGTTGGAAACCATTGATACTGGCTTTTAATTCAAAAATATAAGTACCGGGTTTTAAATATTTAAACCAAACCTCTGCGTTTTTGGTAGTTGTCCAATTACTGTCCATGCCCAATAACCGATATTGATATATTATCTTTTTTGACCATGTTGGGGACAAGGCCAGTAGATCAAATTTAAGGCTATTACTACCAAAATTAATCCTCCCATTATTTTGAATTGGAGATTGGTTTGGAAACGTTGTTACATTTTTAACCAGCGGAGTTGGCAGATAGTTAACCTTATTTGCAAAAGATTTATTGAATGAACATATACCCATAATAGTGCCTAAGTATACGTGAGTGTTATTGCCGCAAATTGCATTTGCATTACTTTCTATTCCTTCAAATCCATCGTGTTCATCAAATACAATAAATTTTTTATCAGCGAGATTCATTCGTATTAAACCTCTGTTAGAGCCAATCCACAAATAATCGCCATCGGAGTGAATAGAAAAAGGAATATAGTTAAACTCGTTATCGGTAAGGTCGTATCGGTTAATTGTGCCGTTTTTATATTGGAAGATGCCCGAATGATAAGTGCTAATCCAGAGGCTTCCGTTTTTATCCTCATGAAGACTTAAGATCAATTCATTTATTAGTTCTTCTGCTTTTAATTTTTGTATACACCCGGCATTTATCGAATAAATTTCTCCAATAATATTGGCAACATAAATATTTTCCGGCCCAGCATTAATTCTGTAAAAATCGCCTTCCAAAACAGAGGATAATTCTTTTGTAGAATTATTGAATGCAAACAGTCCTTTCTCAGTAGCCACGTAAATCAAATTATTAAAAGATTTAATACCGTATACCGTGTATTCAAAGCTGTATATTTTCTTTAAACTATTACTTACAAGTTGGTAAACATTACTTTCGTCGTTGCAAAAAACAGTGCCATTTAAATTACAAATAGATTTACATTTAATACCGTTATAGTTTTTAGTAACGGTCATGGTATTAGCATCAACAAGGCTAATACCATTGTTTGTACTGCAAAAAATAGTGGTTTTATCTAAACATACATCCCAAACGATATTATCTGATAATCCGGTCCATTCATTATTGAGCAGGAAACCGTTTCCTAGATATTGATTTAAACCAGCATTGGTTCCAATCCACACATTATCTTCGTTGTCAGCAAAAACAGTATTAGTTTCGTTGTAAACCAAGCCGCTCTTAAAATCATGTTTCTTAAAATAAATATTATTTTCATTAACAAAAAGTTCGAAAGCACCACTGGATTGTGAGGTAGCCCAGATGCGATTACCCTTTAAAGCTGTAATATGTTTAATATCGTTTAACTCATCTGGCTTAATTCCGGATAAATTATAAGTAGACTTTTTAAAATTTGCGATATTAAAACGGTATAAGCCTTTTCCTTTAATAAAGGCCAATACATCTTTCTTTGAAAAGGCAACATCAATAATTTCATCATTTTCTGATTCGGCAGTAATTAAACGTCTTTTATTAAAATCAATTTTAAATACACCTTTATCCGTTGCAACGATTCCGATATTTTTTTCATTAATTATCAAGTCGTTAATTTTATGGGCGAGTTTAAGGCTGCTGATGTCAAATATCTCTGGCTTTCCGCTTAGATCTTTGTAATAATAAAGTTTAGTAGAACTGTTGCACGCCCATACACCTTTAATGGGCGACTTTACGATTTTTACAATTTCGTGCGATTTAAAACCTTTGGGGAATTCGAACGATTTTAAGTAATTATTTTTAGCGTCATAAACACTGATGGTACCACTCCAGTGCCCAACCCAAATGTTATCTAGATCATCGCTGCACAACGATGTAATCCAATCCTCGCTTAATCCATCGCGAATGGTATATTTATGAAAATTTCTACCATCAAAACTGTTAAGTCCCGCAATAGTCCCAATCCAAATAAAGCCTTTAGAATCTTGAGTAATCGAAGTAACTTGTGATTGAATAAGCCCGTTAGAGGTATTATAAAGCCTGTATGGCGTCATTTGTGCTTTAACGGCAAAGGATAGTAATGATAAGTATAGTAATAATCGGATCATCATCTAATAAACTGTTTTAACTTTAAATAAAATTCTAGCGAAGAAACTTCTTTATCATTTATGTAAAAAGATTCTCCCGTTATGGAGTGTTCAACTTTTTTGAAACAATAAAGTAAGGTTTTAAATCTGTAAACGTTTGTAATGTTTTGTTTCTCTAAAAAGCTTTCTTTTTCTAATTTATCTATTCGGAGTTGAGCTTTTGAATTATTGTTAAGTAATTGTTTTTTAGTCATTAGTTTAACAGTTTCTAGTTCTGCTAGAGTAATATTCTCTTTGCCCTCTTCTTTCATCAGAAAAGTCCTTTCCTGACCGGAGTTTCGTTCAATAGTACCTTCCCATCCAATTTTGTAAGGGTCTGCTTTAGGTGTAGTTCTCTTAGATACGTTAACCTTAAAGATTAAGCGAGATTCTTCTTTTCTTTTAACAATTACATTTTGTTTGGCATCTAGTTTTAATAGTTCTTTTTTCTCTGCATTATTAAACTTTTGTGGAGTCTGGGTAATTTTTTTTGGTGTTAAGGGAGAGAAACTAATATTAACAGGAGAATTTGTATTAAACGGATTAACATCAATATATTTATTTAATTTTTTATCAAACAACACACGAGTAATACTTTGTTTAAACAGTGCTGGATTTATTGAGGTATCAGATGTTTCAAAAAAAGGGACTTTAAGATAGAAAGTAGCCCAATGTGGGAGAATTTCACCCGGAATATCGGTATCTACATCAATAAACATCCTATAGCAACCCTCCTTAAATAATTCAATTTTATAGTTATGAAAATATTCTAACTTAAAATCAAACTTACCCTTTTTAGTTGATTGGGTTTGGGCAAAAACTTTTCCATTACGATAGACTTTAACTTGAGCACCAGCCAAGTGAATATTGTTTAAATAGGCTTCACCCTTGAAGTTCAGAAAGCCTCTTTCCTCCTGAGAAAAAGAGTTAAAGCCCGCAAATAGTGTTGCGATTAAAAATGAAAATTTAATTAAATATTTAAACGAGGCTTTAAACATATTTCATACTGAGTAAATTTACGCAACTAATTAGGTTTAAAAACTTTTTTGTTAAACATATTGTTGTTTTTAGTGTTTTATATTAAATTTTAGGTAATGGCAAACAAAATATTACTAGTAGAAGATGAGCAAGAACTAGCTAAATCCGTTAAATTGGGCTTAGAAGAAAATGGGTATAAAGTTGTTTGGGTTGCAGACGGCCTAACAGCAAAAAAAACTGGTATTAATGAAAAATTTGATATTATGTTAATTGATGTTCTTTTGCCTGGAATTAACGGATTGGAGTTGTTTAAACTTTTCAGGGCCTCTGGAATAAACACACCAATACTAGCTTTAACAGCCCTAGGAACTACTGAAGATAAGATAAATGGGTTTGATTCGGGCGCAGATGATTATTTGGTTAAACCCTTTGATTTTTCTGAACTCATAGTTCGTATAAGGTCATTGATTAATCGTTCTCAAAATAAAGTTGCCTTAAACTCGGTGTTAAAGGCTGCCGACCTTGAGTTTAATTTGGAAAGTAAAGAGGTTAGACGCGCGGGCTCTATGATTGAATTGACGGCCAAAGAGAATTTATTACTTGAGACCTTTCTTTTACATAAAAACAAAATGCTTTCACGCCCTTTCTTGGCTGAAAAAGTTTGGGATATAAATTTTGATACCGGAACCAACATTGTAGACGTTTATGTAAACTTTCTCCGAAAGAAAATAGATAAAGAACACGATTTAAAATTAATTCAAACCGTTAAAGGGATGGGTTATATTTTAAAGGATAGTTTGGTTAATGAGTCTTAAATTTCGCTTCTCACTAATTTTTGCTTCTGTTTTGGGAGGGATTCACTTGGTGTTCTCTCTATCTATCTATTGGGTTTCTTATAATTTTAGACAGGTTGAGTTTTATGAAAAATTGCAGGATAGAGCAATATTACTAACGCAACTTGCTGCCGAGTTCGATAGTTTTAATCACGAGTTATTTCTTAAATTTTCGTCAAGACCCCATTTTACCCTCGACGATGAAAATATAAATATATACAGCAGCGACAATGTGCTTCTCTTTACTAATCATCCCGAGAAAAAACAAAACGTTTTATTAGACAAAATAGAGCAAATTAAAGATGTAGGTTCTATTCGTTTTAACAATGGCTTGATGGAGTGTGTTGGAATAAAGGTTAAATTCAGAGGTAAAACATTTACAACATTTATTGAGGCTTTTGATTACTCTCGTGCAAATAAACTTAATGAACTTAAAAAGCAGTTAATCTTTATTTTCTTTGCGGGGTTTATATTAATATCATTAATAAGTGTAATATTCGCTAATCAAATGATTAAGCCTATATTACTCCTGATATATCAAATCAGAAACACCACTCTAAATAACCTTAAATCTCGTATTGAACTTAAACGTAAGGATGAAATAGGTGAACTGGCAGAGAGCTATAATTCAATGATAGATCGTTTGGAGAAAGGATTTAAAGCTCAAAAACAGTTTGTTGCAAATGCTTCGCATGAACTTCGCACGCCATTAGCCTCAATTAAAAATATAGTTCAAGTTGCTCTTCAGCAAAATCGTGACGAGGATTATTATAAAAATTTATTAGTAAAAGCTCTGGATCAGATAAATAGAATGATAAAACTTTCTAATGGATTGCTAGATTTAGCTAAGGCCAATATCGATAAGTCTAATGTTATCATGAATAAACTTGACTTAACTGAATTACTTTGGCACGCAATAGAGATCTTAACAACCGAAAATAAAAACTATAAAATTAAAATCTCTTATCAGGGTATAGATGAGGGTAGTGAAGTAGATTATTGGGGGAATGTTCACCTTCTTCAATTGTTGATTCTTAATATAGTTGAAAACGCATGTAAATTCTCGGAAAACAATACAGCTGACATATTATTTAAAAAGGAAAATAATACAATTAGTTTGCTAGTTAAAGATAGTGGAATTGGTATAGATGATGATGATTTATTAAAAATTACAGAGCCAGCCTTCCGTGGAAAAAACGCACAGGGAATTAGTGGACAAGGAATTGGATTAGCATTGGTAAAAAGTGTTGCAGATTTGCATAATATTAAACTTAAAATTTATTCGAAACTAAACCACGGTACCACGGTTGAAGTGGTTTTTTAAAGATAAATTTTACCTTTTTTCTTAATCATCTCCTTTCCAGCCACATAAACAAACTTAAATTTCATAAAAAACTAAAATTTACACTTTTTAGAAACAGACTTCTCCCTTTATTGTTATAAATTTGAATAAGTAGCCAAACAATGAATTTTAAAGACCTGTATAACAAAGCCAAACAATTCGAGTTTCTTAGCGCTGAAGAGGGAAAATATCTTTTTTTAAATGCACCACTTTCAGAGCTGATGGGCTTAGCGAACGAGCTCCGTAAAATCCAAAAACCCGATGGTAAGGTTACCTGGATTATTGATCGAAACGCTAACACAACAAATGTATGTATTGCAAATTGTAAATTTTGTAATTTTTACAGAGTTCCGGGTCATGCCGATTCGTATATAACCTCTATAGAGCAATATAAAACGAAAATAGAAGAAACATTTAGGTATGGTGGCGAACAGTTACTGCTGCAAGGCGGGCATCATCCCGAACTTGGTTTGGAATTTTATACAAATCTTTTTAAGCAGTTAAAGAGGCTTTATCCTAATTTAAAGTTACATGCGTTAGGTCCGCCCGAAATTGCGCATATTGCCAAGCTCGAAAAACAATCGCATACCGAGGTATTAAAAGCACTTATTGAATCAGGCCTCGACAGTTTACCGGGCGCAGGAGCTGAAATACTTAACGATAGAGTTAGAAGATTAATTAGCAAAGGAAAATGTGGCGGACAGGAGTGGTTAAATGTAATGCGGGCCGCTCATCAGTTAAATTTAACTACTTCTGCAACCATGATGTTTGGTCATATAGAAACCCTTGACGAGCGCTTTGAACATCTTGTTTGGATTCGTCAGGTTCAATCGGAGAAACCAGCTGATGCAAAAGGCTTTGTTGCGTTTATTCCCTGGCCATTCCAAGACGACGGCACTTTATTAAAGAGAGTGAAAGGAATATCAAACAATGTTACGGCAGAAGAGTATATCCGAATGATAGCAATATCCCGTATAATGCTTCCCAATATCAAAAATATTCAAGCTTCGTGGCTAACTGTTGGCAAACAAACTGCCCAATTATGTTTGCACGCGGGGGCTAATGATTTTGGGTCTATTATGATTGAGGAAAATGTGGTTTCTGCAGCAGGTGCCCCTCACCGCTTTACAAGCAAGGGCATACAGGAAGCTATTAAAGAAGCTGGCTTCCAACCACAGCTTCGTAATCAACAATATGAATACCGCGAAATACCTACTAATATAGAGCAACAGGTTATAACATATTAGCTTGAAGAAAAGAATTAGCATATTAATTAATAAAACAACCTTTTGGTTGTTTACTATGTTGCTTTTTTGGGCCAATATTTCAAAGGCAACGCATAACCGTGCCGGAGAAATCATTTACAAAAAAATCGGTCAATTAACCTATCAAATAACTGTAATTACCTACACAAAGGAATCCTCAGCCAGTGCAGATCGTTGTAACTTGGAAATAAATTATGGCGACGGATCTCCAATAGATACTATATTTCGTGTAAACGGTTCTCCCGGAAATGGCTGTCAGCATTACGGTGAGCTACTGGGTAATGACGTTAAGAAAAATGTTTACATTACTACACATACTTACCCAGGCGCAAAATCCTATATTATATCGGTGGAAGACCCTAATCGAAACGCAGATGTGGTAAATATTCCTAATTCGGTAGACGTTGTTTTCTATATACAAACCAGTTTAAATATTAATCCTTTTTTGGGTGCTAATAATTCTCCTGTTTTACTTAATCCCCCTATAGACGATGCATGTGTTTGTAAGCCCTATATTCATAATCCGGGTGCGTTTGATGTAGATGGCGACAGCCTCTCTTACGAGTTAGTATCGTGTAAAGGGTTAAACGGTGTAGATATTGGCGGTTATTATGTTCCATCGGGCGCTACTATTAATGCTGTAACCGGCGATTTTACCTGGCCTTGCCCCGGAGCTTCCGGCGAATATAATTTTGCTATTTTAATTAAAGAGTGGAAACGAATTGGTGACCAAACTTTTTTGGTAGGAAATGTTTTAAGAGATATGCAGGTTACCGTTAAGAATTGTTCCAATAATCCTCCCGAAATTAATCAACTTTTAGATACATGTGTGGTGGCAGGCTCTACTCTAACTTTTAATGTAAGGGCTATTGATCCTGATGCAAATGATTTAGTAACCTTAACCTCTACCGGTTCACCCTATCTGGTAAGTTTTAGTAAGGCTTCTTTTGATAGTGTGTTGCCCGCAAACCCAGCTATAAGTTCCTTTGAATGGAAAACAGTATGTGAGCATGTGAAACTTCAACCGTATACCGTATTTTTTAAGGCGGTTGATAATGATATTAATCAATTGGTAGATTTCGAAAGCATTAATATTACGGTTATTGCTCCTAAAACCCTTAATCTTCAGGCACAGGCCCTTGGTACCAATATCATTTTATCCTGGAATCCTAATCCATGCAGTCAGGCAACCGGGTATAAACTTTATCGCCGCAACGGTGCAAATCCATACATACCCGATCTTTGCGAAACCGGTATACCATCCTTTAGAGGATACAGCCTAATTAACACATTAAGTGGGTATAACTCTACAAGCTATACGGATAATAATAATGGTTCTGGAATGCAATCGGGAACAGAATATTGTTACCGGGTTGTAGCTACCTTTAGCGACGGCTCTGAAAGCATTGTGTCGGATGAAGTTTGTATTTCTTTACGCAGAGATATCCCAATTATAACTAACGCTTCTGTAGTTAGTACTGATGCTGTAAACGGCTCTGTTTATGTTGCCTGGAGCAAACCAATCGCAAACGTAAATACTGGATTAGATACTCTTGTTTTTGGTGGTAATTATGGATTTAAACTTTATCACAGTCTTAATCAGTCTGCATGGAGCGAAATTTTAAATATCTCTAAATCGCTTTTTGGTAATTTAAATGATACTACATATACCCATACGCTTGTTAATACTACCGCTCAAACAAATTATTACAGGGTAGAATTTTATGCGCAAAACACACAGCTAATCGGAACTACCCAAAGCGCTCCTAATATTTTTCTTCAAATTACACCTAACGATAATCGATTAACTTTAAATTGGTTAAATAGCCAGCCATGGAACAATTATAAATATTATGTTTACAAACAAACGAGTCCCGGAGTTTTTCAATTACTCGATTCAACCGCACTAACCAATTATACAGATTACAACCTGATTAATGGGCAAACATATTGCTATTACATTAGTGCTAAAGGCGAGTACTCTGTTTCAGGTGTTTCTAAACCACTTATTAATCTCTCTCAAATTGCTTGCGGTATACCGCAGGACTTAACTGCCCCCTGTCCGCCAAAACTTTTTAATTTAAAGGGAAACTGCGACGATTTTAATAATCAGCTTGTGTGGAACCAGCCTAAAACCAGTTGCGCCGACGACGTTGTAAAATACAATATATACCGAACGCCTACCCAAAACGGAACGTTTGCTTTAACGGGAACTAATTATGCAAAAACCGATACTAGTTTTTTTATAGATTCACTTTTTAAAAGTATTGCCGGTTGTTATGTGGTAACCGCAATAGATACTTTTAATAATGAGAGCTCTAATAGCGATACACTATGTATTGATAATTGTCCTTACTACGAACTGCCTAATGTTTTTACTCCCAATAACGATAAACAAAATGACTTTTTTGAACCTCTTCCCAAATGGAAATTTATAGAGAGCATAGACCTAAGGATTTATAACCGTTGGGGTAATTTGGTTTATACTTCAACTGACCCCGCCATATTGTGGGATGGTTTAAATACGTTTACCAATCAATATTGTCCAGACGGAGTATATTATTATTTGTGTAAAATAAACGAAATACGATTGAAGGGTATAATAAGCAGAGAGATTAGCGGATATGCCCATATGTACCGACAAGATAATCCTCCAGCAAAATAAGCGATGTTTACGGGAATAATTGAGGCAATTGCCAAACTAGAAAAAATAGAGAAAGAAGGAAGCAATCTGCATTTTTGGTTTTCTTCTCCATTTGTTAATGAATTAAAGATTGATCAGAGCGTCTCTCATAACGGTGTTTGCCTTACCGTTGTAGATATTAAGAATCAAGAGTACAAAGTAACAGCGATTGATGAGACACTTTCTAAAACAAATTTGGGATTGCTTTTGCCCGGTAATTTTGTAAACACAGAACGATGTATGCAATGGGGAGGGCGATTAGACGGGCACATTGTTCAGGGCCATGTAGATCTAACCGGAACATGTATTGGAATAGCTGAAAAAGAGGGTAGTTGGATTTTTGAGTTTACATATGATGCTAAATCTGAACACCAGACTGTACCTAAAGGAAGTGTATGCGTTAACGGGGTAAGCCTAACAGTTGTAGACAGCAAAGAGGCTTATTTTACGGTGGCAATTATACCCTATACGTTTGAGCATACTGTTTTTAAGTATATGAGAGAAGGTGACAAGGTTAATCTAGAGTTTGATATCATTGGAAAATATGTACAGCGATATCTTGAGGCGTATAATAAAAAGTAAGGCAAAAGATGCGTCTGGTTATTCAAAGGGTTTTGGAATCCAAACTTAAAATTAACAGTGAAGTGTTCAGCTCAATAGGGGCTGGATTATTGGTTTTAGCCGGTTTTGAGGAAACAGACACAGAAGAAGATCTTGTGTGGGCATCTCAAAAGCTTATGGCGCTCAGAATTTTCAGTGATAATGAAGGAAAGATGAATCTTTCGGTTGTTGATATTAAAGGGGAATTATTAATAGTTAGCCAGTTTACTTTGCATGCTTTAACTAAGAAAGGCAACAGACCATCCTATATTAGAGCAGCAAAACCCGATATCGCTATTCCTCTTTACAATCGGTTTATTGAAAAGTGCAAAGCATTATTACCTCAAAAGATTAAAACAGGTGTGTTTGGAGCCGATATGCAAATAAGTTTAATTAATGATGGGCCAGTTACCATCATCATAGATACTAAGAATAAAGAATAATAAATAATAATTAAAAGAATCATTATAATGAAGAATCATAAACCAATATTATTTGGCGCTCTATTACTTTTAGTAATTTCTAATTCCTGTAAGAAAGAATCAGATGTAGGATCTTACGACTGTTCGGCTGTAGTTGCAACTTACACGGGTGATATTAAAACTATAATGGATAAGAATTGTGTTTCTTGTCACAATTCTTCTAGTAAGGGTTCTGGCTACGATTTGTCTACGTATAATTCGGTAAAATCTTCAGCATCTACTCAGGCTTTTTTGGGTTCTATAGAGCACAGGAGCGGTTATGATGCGATGCCAAAAGGTGGAAGTAAATTAAGTCAAACAGACATTCAGAAAATTTACTGCTGGATAAACAGTGGTGCTGCCCAATAAAAAAAGCTGGCATTGACCAGCTTTTTTATTAAGTTATATTCGATTTCAATTATTCACTAAGATCAAAATCTTCCAGGAATTTAGTTGTGTAGTTCCCTTTACGGAAGTTTTCATCCTGCATTAGGCGTAAATGAAAAGGGATAGTTGTTTTAACCCCTTCAATTACATATTCGCTTAAAGCTCTGTACATTTTACTTATGGCTTCTTCGCGGGTTTGAGCTACTGTAATAAGTTTGGCAACCATACTATCATAATTGGGAGGAATAATATAACCCGAATAAATATGACTGTCAACACGAATACCGTGACCACCGGGTGTAAACAGATTTCCAATCTTTCCGGGGGAAGGTCGAAAACCGTTAAAAGGATCTTCGGCATTAATACGACACTCGATGGCATGTAATTTAGGGTAGTAATTTTTACCTGAAATAGGTACACCGGCCGCAACCAATATTTGTTCTCTTATTAAATCGTAATCAATAACTTCTTCGGTAATGGGATGTTCTACCTGAATGCGGGTATTCATCTCCATAAAATAAAAGTTACGATGTTTATCTACTAAAAACTCAACGGTTCCAACGCCTTCGTAGTTAACCGCCAACGCAGCTTTTACAGCAGCCTCACCCATTTTATCTCGTAGTTCGGGGGTCATAAACGGAGAGGGAGTTTCTTCTACTAGTTTCTGATGGCGGCGTTGCACCGAGCAATCGCGCTCACTTAAATGGCAAGCTTTACCATATTGATCTCCAACCACCTGAATTTCGATATGGCGGGGTTCTTCAATAAACTTCTCCATATACATTCCATCGTTGCCAAAAGCAGCTCCTGCCTCTTGGCGTGCAGAGTTAAAGGCATTCTCAATATCTTCTTCCTTCCAAACAATACGCATTCCTCGTCCGCCTCCACCGGCTGTTGCTTTTAACATAACGGGGTAACCAACTACTTTAGCAGTCTCTTTAGCGTGCTCTACACTTTGAAGCAACCCTTCAGAACCAGGAACACAGGGAACACCGGCTGCAATCATGGTTGCTTTTGCCGTAGCCTTATCTCCCATCTTCTCTATTTGTTCGGGTGTAGCACCAATAAACTTAATGCCATATTCCTGGCAAATACGAGAGAATTTAGCATTTTCAGACAAAAAACCATATCCGGGATGAATAGCATCGCTGTTTGTTATTTCGGCAGCACTAATAATATTAGGGATGTTTAAGTAACTTTCTTTGCTGGTGGGCGGACCAATACAAACCGCTTCATCAGCAAACTTAACATGTAAACTATCTTTATCTGCAGTAGAATATACAGCTACTGTTTTTATACCCATCTCCCGACAAGTACGAATTACACGAAGTGCAATTTCGCCACGATTGGCAATTAATATCTTTTTAAACATCTTACTAATTAGTTAGTTTGTTAATTTGCTGATGTGCAGATTGTTTGGATGTAAAAATTATTTTTGATAAAATCTTCTTAATGGAAACAAAGCACATCCATTAATTACATAGGTTCTACTAAGAATAAAGGCTGATCGTATTCAACAGGTTTTGCATCATCCACTAGTACCTTAACGATACGTCCGGAAATTTCTGATTCAATTTCGTTAAATAACTTCATTGCTTCAATAATGCAAACCACTTGGCCTGCTTTTATTTCGTCGCCCACATTTACAAAAGTAGGTTTATCCGGACCTGGTGAACGGTAAAAAGTACCAATCATAGGAGACTTAACGGTGATGTATTTTGAAGAATCATCTGCTTTTGGTGCAGCAGGAGCGGCAGGAGCAGCGGGCGCAGGCGCAGCTGGTGCGGGAGCTACGGCAGCAACTGGAGCAGGAGCAACAGCAGGCATAGTGTGAATAACGGTTGGAGCAGCAATTTGAGTAGCGCCTGTTTTAATAACCAATTTAAATCCTTTGGATTCTAATTCAACTTCGCTAACACCTGACTTAGATACGAACTTAATAAGCTCTTGAATTTCTTTTAATTCCATTTTCTTGTGTTTTGTAGAGTGGCAAATATAGGCTAAAATGCTCCATTTTATTTAAAAAAACCCTCATTTTCGTCGAATTTTCACTAAAAAACAGTAAAAAACATAAAGAAATTAAAAACAGGGAGTTAGATTGTAAATATAAAGCGTAATGGTAAAAAATAAAGTTTAGATAGAAGGCTTAAAAATTATAACCTAAATAGGCAATTGAAATTAATTAACCATTGCATAAAGGGTTAGGCTCAAGAGGTAGTAATTCGGTTCCTTGATAGCAGGGAGTAATCATTAGTATTATTAGGCAGATTTTGCATCTCAAAGTGAAAATTTGGGTTTAATCAATCCAAAAATAGCCTTCAGAAAAAGTTTTAGCTTTCCCGCCTATAAAAACCCTGTCGCCCTTATTCTCCCCAATGATCTTTCCAAAGCGTTCCGACAATTGATGTGCAATCATTTCATTCTTTTGAAGCCTATTTGACCAATAAGGGATTAAAGAGCAATGAGCAGAACCGGTTACGGGGTCTTCCAAGATAGTAGCTTGTGGAGTAAAAAATCTAGAAACAAAATCGCAATGATCTCCAATTGCCGTTACAATTACACCGCCCGTATTTAAGTTAATCTGATCGAAAAGCGCACGGTTTATGGTAATGTTTCGGATGGCGGTTTCATTTTCATAAACCAAAAAGTAGTCTCTAGATTTTAAAACTTCCGTTGGTTTAATGTTTAAAGAATCAAAAATGGGGGAAGGAAGGGTAGCTGAAATAGGCATACGCGATGGGAAATCCATTTTATATGAATCGCCGTTTACTTTAACTTTTAAGTCGCCACTGATAGTTTCAAAGATCAGCTCATCTTTTTTATAACCCAAAATACTTATTAAACAATGTGCAGTAGCCAGAGTGGCGTGCCCACATAAATCCATTTCAATATCCGGGGTAAACCACCTCAACATTATTTTATCGCCATTATCAATAAAAAAGGCGGTTTCGGCAACAGCATTTTCTTTAGCAATTTTTAATAATAGAGAATCTGGCAACCATTCTTTAAGCGGAACTACACAAGCGGGGTTACCACCAAAAACGGAATCTGTAAAAGCATCAATTTGATATAGGTTAAACTTCATATAGAAAATAATGAGCCTAAATTAAGATCTTAAATTTAGTATGTAAATTAAATCGCTAATCAAAAAGTTTTTATTGCCAGTAATTTAAATGTTAATCGTTTTTGAGGGCCTTAGCATATGTTTCCAAAACCCGTTTGCGCGCAAAGGCATGTTCTACAATAGCTTGAGGATATTTAGCGGTGTTTAACTCCGGAACCCAAGTTTTAATGTAATTGTATTGGGGGTCGAAACGTTTGGTTTGTTCGTAGGGATTAAAAATTCTGAAGTATGGTGCAGCGTCACAACCCGAGCTTGCGGCCCACTGCCAGCCTCCATTATTTGAGGCCAAATCAAAATCCAGTAATTTTTGAGCAAAATAAGCCTCTCCCCAGCGCCAGTCTATTAACAAATGTTTGGTAAGAAATGATGCTGTTATCATTCTGAGGCGATTATGCATGTGGCCTGTATTATTTAATTCGCGCATACCCGCATCAACAATAGGGTAGCCGGTTTTTCCGGTGCACCATGCTTCAAATTCGGCTTCATTATTTCGCCATTTTATTTTATCGTAGGCAGGCTTAAAACTATTACCTACTACATGAGGGAAATTGTAAAGAATCATGGAGTAAAAGTCTCGCCAAATAAGCTCGTTTAAAAAAACTTCATTTAAACCTTGCGCCTGGGTAGCTAAACGTCTTATAGAAATAGTACCAAAACGCAAGTGAACTCCCAGCCGGCTGGTACCGTTTAAAGAGGGTATGTCGCGGTTTTGATGATAATTTTTAATAATGCTGTTACTGGTATATGTTGCCGGGAAACTTAAATGAGTTTTGCTAAAACCAATATCTTTTAGCAAGGGCATTTTAAAATTAGATCCGTTTAAACGATGCAGTAATGATAAGGAGTCGAATGATTTAAAATGAGCAGGGGTTAAATTTAATTTCCATTTTTTAGAGTATGGGGTAAAAATAGTATAAGGTAAACCATCGTCTTTAGTTATTTCTTTTTTCTCGAAAATAACATGATCCTTAAAGCCTTTAAACGGAATGTTCTTCTTTTTAAGAAACTCATAAATTAACTGATCTCTTTGTTGGGCGTATGGCTCATAATCTCTGTTCGTATATACCTCAGCTACATCAAATTCCGCTACTATTTTTTTCCAAACTTCAGGTGGGTTGCCATAATAAACTTTTAATGAACCTTTGTGCTTATTGTATTCTTCATTTAATAATACTAAAGATTGATAAATAAAATTAACACGAGCATCGCTTTTGTCTTCAAGTTTAGAAAGGATTTCTGTATCAAAAATAAAAACTGGCTGAACCGGCCTTTCAGAGCTTAATGCGTTAAATAGTCCTGCATTATCATCCACCCGCAAATCTCTGCGGTGCCAAAAGATAGATACTTTCAAGAAACTATTTGTTAATAGAAATTAGTTTTAAGAATTCCTCGCGTTTTTTATCCTCTTTAAATTTTCCATGAAAAGCAGAGGTTATTGTAGAGCTACTGATATCCTGAATACCTCTTGATGAAACGCACAAATGTTGGGCATCAATAATAACAGCTACATCTTCAGTTTTAAGAATCTTGCGAAGCTCGTTTGCTATTTGAACCGTCATCCTTTCCTGTACCTGAGGTCTTCTCGCAAAATACTGAACTACTCTATTTATTTTAGATAAGCCAATTACATGCCCGTTAGAAATATAGGCCACGTGGGCTTTACCCATAATGGGAACAAAATGATGTTCGCAATTAGAAAAGAAGGTAATATCCTTCTCGATAAGCATTTCGTTGTACTTATATTTATTTTCAAACAGGGCAATTTGAGGTTTGTTTTTGGGATTAAGCCCGCAAAAAATTTCTTTTACGTACATTTTAGCAACGCGGTGCGGAGTGCCGGCTAACGAATCATCAGTTAAATCCAAGCCCAAAATTTCCATTATACTTTTAAAATGGCTCTCAATAAGTTCCATTTTTAATTCATCATTTAAGTCGAACGCATCTGGCCTTAAGGGGGTATCTACCGAGGTAGCTACATGATGATCACCCATTTCTTCAATCTTAATTAAAATCTTTTCGTCTTTCATCGTAATATAAAGTTAGTTAAATTTTTTCTAAAACCTCTTTCACGTTTTCCATGAGCCAAAGAGGAGTTGAGGTAGCTCCGCAAATGCCAATATTTTCGTTTTCTTTAAACCAATCTTTATTTAGCTCCGAAGTGCTCGATACAAAATAAGTGTTTGGGTTCATCTCCTTGCATACATTGTACAATACCATACCGTTAGAAGACTTCTTACCTGCAACAAAAACTACCTTATCAAATTTGGTCGCGAACTTTCGTAATTCACCATCGCGGTCCGCAACCTGAGTACAAATGGTATCGTGTGCAGTAACATTATAACCTTTTTGTTTTAAATCGGTAGCAATGGAGTTAAATTTACTTTTGCTTTTGGTAGTTTGCGTGTACAAGGTTAAGTTTTGAGGCAGTTCTGCGTTTTCTAAGTCTTCCATATCCTGAAAAACCATGCCGTTATTATTTATCTGGCCCATAAGTCCAATTACTTCTGCATGTCCGTCTTTACCAAAAAGCAAGATGTTTTCTTTTTTATCATACGATTGCTTAATGCGATTTTGTAATTTCAAAACAACCGGACAAGTAGCATCGATAATGGTGATGTTGTTTAAAATAGCTTGTTCGTATGTGGAAGGGGGTTCGCCATGAGCTCTGATTAAAACGTGCTCATTTTTAAGACCTTTAAGCTCTTCATGGTTTATAGTAATTAAACCTTTCTTCTTTAAACGCTCTATTTCTTCATCGTTATGTACAATATCTCCAAGGCAATGAAGATAACCTCTTTCGGTTAAAATTTCTTCGGCCATTTGTATGGCATAAACAACACCAAAGCAGAAGCCCGATTTTTGATCTATAGTTATATTTAGATTAAGCATGGCTGTTGGATTTAAATATGATTTTTAATGTTTTTTTTCTGATTAGCATCCAAATGTTTGGCATTAATAAGGGCGTTATAAATGTCTTTGTTAAGATCTGTGTGGCTCTTTTCTATAAATGTTTTTAAGAAAATATAGTCTTCCTGAACATGTGTTTTAAGACCTAAAAAATCAGGTATATGATCTTCAATGTTAAAGCGCAGTAATCTGATTTCGGCATCTGTTTTTTTAGCGTCTACCGCACTGTTTATAATAGATAAACCTTCTTTAACAAGACTTAATTTCTTGTAGGGCCAAATGGTATGATTGGCAAGAATAACTTTTGTAGAGCCCTTGTATGCGTATAAAAGAGGCTGTTGAACGGTAATGTCGCGCAGCTTATTGTCTAAACCTATAGCTTCCTGTTCGTTTTGTAAAGCTTGTTTAAACTTAACACGAGAAAATTCTAGCAAATCGTCTTGCATGGTTAATCCTATATATATTAATAAAATGGCGAGCACGGTTTATATTAAGTTAAGTTGATGCTTAAAATAGGAGCCTACGAGAAGAGATAATTTCTGGATATCGGGAATTCTGATTCTGCTTTCTAAAACTTCCTGTGGCTTTTTATTACGGATTTTCTTAAACAAAGAATTGTAATAGACATAGGCCACGTAAACACCCAATCGGGAAGAAACAGGAAGCATTTTAATGCCCTGTAATCCCATTTCAAAATCCTTTTCAATATCTTTCTCTATTTCTTCTTTTGTTTTTTCATTAAAAGAATTTAATTCGAAACCCGGAAAGTAAGATCTGCCTAATTCAAAATAATCGTTCTTAAGATCTCTCAAGAAGTTTATTTTTTGAAAAGCAGAGCCCAAGGCCATAGCATATGGCTTTAGTCTTTCATATTCATTTTTATCGCCATTGGTAAAAACCTGTAAACACATTAATCCTACAACTTCTGCGGAACCTAAAATATATTTCTCGTACAAACCTTTGTTGTATGATTGATCTTGTAAATCCATTTCCATACTGTTTAAGAAACATTCAATTAATTCGAAATCGATGTTGTATTTATTTACAACTAATTGAAAACTGTGTAGAATAGGATTTAAACTGATGCCGTCGTTTATGGCACTTATGGTGTCTTTTTTAAACTGATCTAATAATTTGCGTTTGTTATAGTCATGGAATGTATCCACAATCTCATCTGCAAAACGAACAAATCCATATATGGAATATACCGGTTCGCGAAGATTTTTACCAAGCAACCTAATCCCAAGAGAAAAAGAAGTACTGTATTTGTTGGTAGTTATTTTACTGCATTCGGTTGAAACTTGATCAAATAATGTCATGACGGATTAATTTTTAAATTCTTTTTCTATTTCTTTTGCAACTACTTGTCCGGATATTATGGCGGGTGGAACACCGGGCCCGGGAACGGTAAGTTGTCCTGTAAAAAACAGGTTGTTTATTTTTTTACTTCTTATGGAGGGTTTTAAATGTGCGGTTTGCATAAGCGTGTTTGCTAGGCCGTAAGCATTACCTTTAAAAGAGTTATAATCGCTTATAAAGTTGTTATGGGCATAAGAGCGTTTATATACGATGTGCTTTTCAATTTCCTCACCGGTAAGATATTCCAGTCTCTTCATAATTAACTGGAAATACCTTTCTCTTGTTTCGTTAGTGTCGGTTAAACCTGGCGCAACCGGAATAAGGATAAATAAATTTTCGTGACCAGCAGGAGCAACACCTGAATCTGTTTTAGAAGTTAGGCAAGCGTAAAATAAAGGATTGCTGGGCCATTGTGGATTCTTATATATTTCGTTGGAGTGTAAACCAAAATCCTGATCGAAAAATAAATTATGATGCAGTAAGTGATTTAGTTTTTTATTTACTCCCAAATAAAAGATAAGGGAGGAGGGCGCCATTACGCGTTTGTTCCAATAATTAACGGAATAGTTACGATCTTTTTCTTCGAGTAGCACTTGCTCAATATGATTGTAATCAGCTGCTCCAACTATTATATCGGCAGTATACAAACCGTTAGAAGTTTTAATTTCGCAAAGATTTTCACTTAAATTTTTGATGTGTAGAACCGGACTGTTAAATTTAAATTTAACTCCCCTCTCCACCGCAAGTTTATACATAGCCTCACCTATCTTGTGCATACCGCCCTTTGGATACCAGGTTCCCAATGCCATATCGGCATAATTCATAAGGCTGTATAAAGCAGGAGTGTCGGCAGGTGTAGCCCCTAGAAATAAAACGGGGAATTCAAGTAATTGAACAAGCTTAGGATTTTTAAACCTCTCTTTAATATGCTTACTAATCGATTTAAATACATCTAACTTAAACAAACCTTTAATAAGATCTTTATCTATTAGTTCACTTATTTCTTGCCCGGGTTTATAAACAAGATTATTAATACCTACTTCGTATTTATATTTGGCTTCTTCTAAAAAGGCCTTCAATTTTAAGCCCGATCCGGCCTCAATTTTATCAAATAAATTATAAAGCTCATTTAAGTCGCCGGGTAGCTCTATCGCATCATCTTTGCCATAAAAAACTTTGTAAGAAGGATTAAGGCGAATTAATTCGTAATAATCGGACGTACTTTTACCAAAAAGATTAAAATACTTTTCAAATACTTCGGGCATCCAATACCAGCTGGGGCCCATATCAAACACAAAGCCGTCTTCTTCAAATTTTCTGCCCCTACCTCCGTAGGTATTGTTTTTTTCCAATACGGTAACATCATACCCTTTGGCAGCCAACATGGTAGCGGCACTTAATCCTGCAAAACCAGATCCTATTACATAAACCTTCTTCATTCTTTAATTAAATTTTATCTAAAATCTTTAAGCTGACTGCTTAGTTTTTTTCTGGCTAAGAAGATCCTGCTTTTAATGGTGCCAATCGGCAAGTCCATTTCATCAGCAATTTCTTTATACTTGTATCCATCAAAAAAGCGTTGAAAAGGAATTTTGAAATCATTCTCCAAACCATCAATTTCTTTTTTAATGTCTTTTTGAGAGATTAATGCTTCGGGTGATTCGAAACTTTTGTTTGAGCGAATATTACTCATCAAGGTTTCTTTTGTAGACTCCATTATCTCGTTAGTTTTTTTAGAACGACGATAATTGTTAATAAAAGTATTTTTCATGATGGTATATAACCACGCTTTTAAATTGGTAGATTCCGAAAATTTCTCACGATAAAGTAATGCTTTATACATAGTGTCTTGTAAAAGATCCTGAGCATCGTCCGAATCGTTTGTTAAACTTAAGGCAAAATACTTTAGCGGGTTGCGGTATTCTACTAATAATTTGTTAAATTCTATCGTTGACATGATTACTTTGTTTAAGGGTTAGACAAAATGTTTAAACAATAATGTTGAACAAATATATGTAAACATTAAACAAAACGACAAATAGTTTTCATTAAAAAGCGATAAAAGTATAATTTCCGATATGATATTTACCAAATTAGAAAACCCATGATTTTAATTAAAGTATTGATATACAAATATATAATTAAATAAATAGAGGCTTTTCTCATCCGATATTGCGCAAAAATCCAGCCTGTTTATTAATTGTTAAAAAACATTAAACAAAAAAACATTAAACAAAAGTTAAACAAAACGCCATTATAAATATTTGTGAAGGAAAAAGTATATTTTTTTCGGATATTTGAGGCCCTTTAGATGGAAGAAAACACCCGAAAACAAAAGCGAAAGGAGCTTGTATCTAAGTTAAAACTTAAATACAGACTGGTAATCTTAAATGATGAAACGTTTGAAGAGAAAGCATCGCTTAAACTCTCGCCTTTAAACGTTTTTATTGTGGTGGGTTCTTTGGCCTTATTTTTAATTACTTCTACCATTTATATAATAGCATTTACGCCATTACGAGAATACATTCCGGGATATGCCGATGTAAACATGCGTAGAAATCTTTTAAATATAACACTTAAGGCTGATTCGCTTGAAAGAGAATCGCAGTTAAAAGATACATATATTCTAAACATAAAGAATGTTATTAATGGCAATATTAATGCTGATAAATCGGCAAACCCTAAAGATACCACCAATAAATATTTAAATATTAGTAGTAAGCCAAGCGAACAGGATCTGGCTTTTAGGGAGGAGATTGAGGACCAGGAAAAAAGCTATTCGCTTAAAGTTAGCGAGAATGCAAATAATAGAAATGATATTAGTAGCTTTTTCTTTTTTGTACCAATAAAGGGGATGGTTACATCGTCTTTTAACGAGCGTGAAAACCATTATGGCGTTGATGTTGCAGCCCAAAAAGACGAAGCCGTAAAGGTGGTTTTAGATGGTACGGTTATTTTTTCTCAATGGTCGGCAAAAACCGGTCATACCCTACAAATCCAACACAGTAATAATTTAATTTCGGTGTATAAACACAATTCGGCCTTACTTAAAAAAGAGGGCGATCGTGTATCGGCGGGCGACCCTGTTGCTATTGTAGGAAATTCGGGGGAGCTAACATCGGGTCCTCATTTGCATTTTGAATTGTGGTACAACGGAACGCCCGTAAACCCTCAGGATTATATTAATTTTTAATTATGTTATACACGGCAGAACGCTCAAACGAAAAAAGCACCTCAGACAATCCGATAGTTCAACGGCATATATTTGCTTACGAGCAAGCGTTGACTTTTATTAAGGGACATGCCCTAGAGGTTGGGTGTGGTGAGGGATATGGCTCTAAAATGTTAAGACCGCAGGCAGATCAATATACAGCATTAGATAAGTTTGAAGCCTTAAACAAAGAAAACCTCGCTGGAATAGAGTTTAAACAGATGAATGTTCCTCCATTTAAAGGCTTGATGGATAACACCTATGATGTTGCGGTTTCCTTTCAGGTAATTGAACATATAGAAGAAGATAATCTTTTTATAAAAGAGATACACAGGGTTTTAAAACCAGGGGCAAAATTGGTTCTTACAACGCCAAACATAAAAATGTCGTTAACCCGTAACCCTTATCACGTAAGGGAATATACCTGGCAGGAATTAGAAGCAAAACTAAAAAAATATTTTTCTAAGGTTGAACTTAAAGGAATTTTTGGTGATAAAAAGGCAATGGAATATTTTGAACAAAATAAGGCTTCTGTTAAAAAATTTACCCGTTTTGATGTTTTTAATTTACAATACTTGCTGCCCCGATCTGTTTTAAGAATACCCTATGACATTGCCAATAGAATGAACAGATTAAAACTTCAAAAGGAAAACGGAGGACTGGTAAATGAAATTTCAGCTCAAAATTTTTATTTAGAACAGGCTGGCGAAAATTGTTTTGATTTATTTGCAGTTTGTGAAAAATAGATAGGATTTTTTAAACTTTTTTTTCTTTTACTTGTTTGGTCAGTTAAAAGGGAGGAGTCTTGTTACACTATTCAATTAAAGATTTAGAAAAACTATCTGGTATTAAAGCACATACGCTTAGAATATGGGAACAACGCTATGGAATTCTAAAGCCAGAAAGAACTAATACCAACATTCGATTATATAGCAATCAGGAGTTAAAGCACATCCTAAACATCGCCATTCTTAATAATAAGGGCTACAAAATATCCAGAATAGCCGAGTTAAGTAATGAACAAATAGCCAACGAGGTTATAAAAGTTACCGAAGAGTCGAGCAGTAACGAAACCGTTATAGATCTTTTAATTATTGCCATGTCTGAAATGGATGAAGATCGATTCGAGAAAACGGTAAATACCAGTATTTTAAATATTGGGTTTGAGGAAACCATGAATCAAGTGGTATATCCTTTCCTTAAGAAAATTGGTATTATGTGGCAGGCCGGTGCAGTTGCTCCTGCGCAAGAACATTTTATTAGTAATCTGGTTCGACAAAAACTTATTGTAGCGATAGATTCATTAATTTACAAAACTAACGACCCCGAACAAACTTTTTTGTTGTTTTTGCTCGAAGGTGAATTACACGAGATCAGTTTACTATACACCTATTACCTCCTTAAAAAAGGAGGAAAAAGAGTAATTTACCTGGGCCAGTCTGTTCCATATAACGATTTACAATCTATTATTGATACCAAAAAGCCAGCTTTTGTTGTAAGTATTTTTACCTGCCAACTTATTAACTCTAATACGCAAGATTATATAAACCAGTTATCCTCCGATTTTACAAAAACTAAAATTATGGTTTCGGGTTTTCAGGTGATGAATCCAAATCTTATAACACCTCCAAACATTACTATTTTTAAGGAACCTTATCATCTATTAGATCTAATAAAATAGATAATTTCCTTAACTTAGTGCGATGCCTAAAGTGTTTTGGATAGCGCTGTTTTGTTCCTTTATATTAAGTTCATTTTCGGCGCTTGCTGAAATCAATAATAATTTTATTTTAAATAATGAAGCCAATAAGCTTGTGGTTCTGTTGGTTGATAAACCCGTTAAACCGAAGTTAAAGCAATTACTGGTAAAGTCGTTACAGAGCAAAATTAATTATAACGATCAACGTAAGGTTAAGATTACAGCCTCCATACTGGCCCTTACTTTAGGTCCTTTTGGTGTTCATCGTTTATACCTGGGTACATCTCCGCTTGTTCCCGTTGTTTACGTAGCTACTGTTGGGGGAGCAATTGGTATTCTTCCCTTTATAGATTTTGTGGTTATTGTGTTTAGCAAAGACCTCACCCCTTATATAAATAACGATCGCATCTTTATGTGGGCCAATCATTAATTAAGAATACATAATAAATTAAAAAAGTAATGAAATTATCTCTAACACTGTTAACCATCATTTTACTAACTATTAATACTAATGCACAAAAGGCGGTTAATTATATTTTATCAATGCCTCAACCTCATACTCATTATTTTGAGGTAGAGATGTTAATTAAAGATATAAATGCCAAAACGTTAGATGTTAAGATGCCGGTTTGGGCTCCGGGCTCATACTTGGTTAGAGAATTTGCTCGTAATGTAGAAGATTTTATATCTGCATCCCCCGATGGTAAAATTATACCTAATCAGAAATTAACTAAAAATTGCTGGAGAATAAATACGGGCGGGCAAAAGGAAATTAGTATAAAATATAAAGTTTATGCCAACGAGTTATCGGTTAGAACCAGTTTTATAAACAGTGAATACGGTTATATTAATGGAACGAGTGTTTTTATGTATTTAGATAAACAGTTGCAATTACCGTGCTCACTAAAAATTAATTTATTTAAAGACTGGAAGAAGATATCAACTAACTTGGAGAAGGCATCAGACAATAATTTCATAGCCGAAAATTATGATGTGTTTGCAGACTGTCCGATTCAAATGGGTAATCATGTTACCTTTGATTTTACAGCAGCAGGAATAAAGCATGAGGTGGCAATGGTTGGTGATGCGAATTATCAAATAGACACTTTAAAAAAAGAAATGACTCGGGTTGTAAATGCATGTAATTCAGTAATAGGCGAGAACCCAAATAAGAGTTACACGTTTATTGTTCACAATTTAACTATACCGTCAGGCGGATTAGAGCATTTAAGTTCTACCACACTTCAGGTTAATCGCTTTACATATCAACCAAGAGCAAATCTCATGAAGTTTTTAACGCTTGTGGCGCATGAATATTTTCACTTGTGGAATGTAAAACGCATAAGACCCATTGCGCTGGGGCCCTTTGATTACGATAATGAGAACTATACAAACCTTCTGTTTATTTCGGAGGGGTTTACCAGTTATTACGAGGAGTTGTTAATGGTAAAAGCCGGATACAAAAAACCCGTAGAGTACCTCGATTATATGGCGGGCACGGTTGGTTCTATCGAAATCTCTCCCGGAAATAAAGTCCAATCGGCCACCGAATCTAGCTTTGATGCTTGGATTAAGGGATATAGGCCTAATGAAAATAGTTCTAACTCCACTATATCCTATTATGGTAAAGGGGAGAGCATTGCAGTGTTGTTAGATTTAGCAATAATAAATGCTACTAAGGGAAGAAAAAATCTGGATGATTTAATGAAGTATTTATACTTTAATTATCATAAAGAAAAGAAGCGTGGCTTTACCGATGAGGAATTTAAATTAGCCGCAGAATTAGTAGCCGGTGTTAAATTAGATGAATTATTTGAGAGCATTTATACTACAAAGACTCCTGATTATAAAAAGTACTTTAGTTATGCCGGCGTTAGTTTAGTTATTGTTGAAGCACCGGAAAAAAATAAGGTTTTGTTTGGAGCCACCTTGCAGGATGCCGGAGGTAAACTGATGGTTAAGTCGTTACAAAGAGGTACTGCTGCGTATGATGATGGAATTAATTACGACGACGAAATTATTGCGGTAGATGGTTACAGAGTTAATCAGGATAAGTTTACACGTTATTTGCAAGGCCTTAATCCGGGCGATGTAATTAAGATCTTAATTAGTCGTGATGATGTTCTAAAAGAAATTAAAGTTACTTTAAGGGGCAATCATCTTCCAAAATATTATCTGGTTGACGATTCAAATAAAAACGCAGAACAGCTTACCGTATTTAGAAGGTGGATGAGGCAATAAAAAAGAGCAAGAAAAGACATGTTAAAGCGTCTTTTTTATTCGTTAAGCAACCCTTAAACGATTAATGCTCGACTTATTAAGTTTTTCCTGAGCATAGTTTAGGGTTATTTTAAGTTCTCCCGAAGTCTTGCTTGAAGGAATATCGAACATAGCATCAATCATAATAGCCTCGCATATTGAACGTAAACCACGTGCGCCTAATTTATATTCGATGGCCTTCTCTACAATAAAATCCAATACCTGCTTATCAAAACTTAGTTTAACACCATCAATTTCAAATAACTTAATGTATTGTTTTACTAAAGCATTTTTAGGTTCAACCAAAATTCTTCTTAAGGTTTCTTTATTTAGTGAATTTAAATAAGTTAAGACCGGTAAACGTCCGATTAGTTCGGGAATTAAACCGAAACTCTTTAAATCGGCCGGACTAACATACTGTATTAGATTGTTTTTATCCAATACATCGCCTGTTTGAGCGGCACTGTAACCAATAGCTTGTGTATTTAATCTACGGGCAATCTTTTTGTCAATACCATCAAATGCTCCGCCTGCAATAAACAGAATATTTTTAGTATTTATCTGAACCAGTTTTTGTTCGGGATGTTTTCTTCCGCCTTGAGGAGGGACATTTACAACCGAGCCTTCCAGTAATTTTAATAAGGCCTGTTGCACTCCTTCGCCACTAACATCGCGAGTTATGGAAGCGTTATCGCTTTTACGTGCAATTTTATCTACCTCGTCAATAAATACAATTCCGCGTTCTGCTGCGGCCACATCGTAATCGGCCGCTTGAAGTAAACGAGTTAAAATACTCTCCACATCTTCCCCCACATATCCGGCTTCTGTTAATACAGTTGCATCGGCAATGCAAAAGGGTACGTTAAGTATTTTGGCAATAGAACGGGCAAGTAAAGTTTTACCCGTACCTGTTTCACCTACCATTACAATATTGGATTTCTCAATCTCAACATCGTCGTTGTTTTGAATAGTTTTCTGGTTTAATCTTTTATAATGATTGTAAACAGCAACAGCTAATACTTTTTTTGCTTCATCCTGTCCAATAACGTGTAAATCTAAATGCGTTTTAATTTCAGCCGGAGAAACTACATTTAGTATGTGTTCTTTGTTTTTTGTTTTTTCCGGTTTTAATTCTTCCTGAACAATTACATTTGCCTGTGTTATACAGCTATCGCAAATATGGCCGGAAACTCCCGCAATTAACATTTTAGTTTCGCTTTTATCTCTGCCGCAAAAAGAACATTTAATGCGCTTATTTCCTCCGTTGTTATTCTCCATCTTTAAAATATAAAAAAGCGGAGTTTGACCCCGCTTTTACATCAACAATTAAATTTATTTTTTGTTTCGGATTAATACCTCGTCAACCATTCCATAATCTTTTGCTTCTTGTGCTGTCATCCAGTAATCGCGATCAGAATCAGCCCATACTTTTTCGTAAGTTTGATTAGAATGTTGAGCAATAATATCATAAAGCTCTTTCTTTAATTTCTGAATTTCGCGTGCTGTAATTTCGATATCCGATGCCTGTCCCTGAGCACCCCCTAATGGTTGGTGAATCATAACGCGGGCATGTTTAAGAGCGGTACGTTTACCATGAGCACCTGCACACATTAAAACAGCGCCCATTGAGGCGGCCATACCCGTACAAATAGTGGCAACATCTGGCAAAATGTATTGCATGGTGTCGTATATACCTAGACCTGCATATACAGAACCTCCCGGAGAGTTTATATAAATCTGAATATCTTTCTTTGCGTCAACACTTTCCAGGAATAGTAACTGTGCCTGAATAATGTTAGCCACCTGATCGTCAATACCCGTGCCTAAGAAAATAATACGATCCATCATTAAGCGTGAAAACACATCCATTTGTGCAACGTTTAATTGTCTTTCTTCGATAATGTATGGCGTTAAATTAGTTACATAGCTGTCGTATAAATTAGAGCTAATGCCTTTATGCTTTACAGCATATTTTCTGAATTCGTCTTTTGGAAACATTTTAAATTTTGTTTGGTGTGATAAAAGTAGTTATCAAAGTTTTAACCGCAATTAAAATACAGTTGTTTTGTCAACAATTAGCTGTCATTAAGTCAAAAAAAGGGCCCTAAAGCCCTCTTTTATTAATGCTTATGATTTTTGTAATGTTCATCGAGTTCTTTATTAAACTCTTCAACTGTTACATTTTTGTAGTTTACGCCTAATTTGGTTTGGTAATAGGTAATAAACTTATCGCTGTATAGTTTTTCAAAAATGCGTTTAGCTTCTTCCTCGTTGCCTAGAACACGTTTAACAGAGTCTTTAACTTCATTTTCATCGGCTTCGTGTCCGTATCGTTTAAAATTATCATTAATAAGTTTGGCCGTATATTCTTCTGCTTCTTCACGGCTAACCTTAATATCATTTTCCTTTATAATTTTATTTTCGATAAGTTGTACCTTAAGACTGTTAGCATAGTGAGGGTATTCCAACTCCAATTGTTCATCACTGATTGGTTTGTCGTTAACCGCCTTAATCCAACGCTTTAAAAAGGCATCAGGTAAAGACAAGTTAAATTTTTCCATTAACAAGTGATTAATCTCGTGTTTAAAATGTTTGTCGCTTTCTGCTTTATATGCTAAAGAAAGCTCTTCGTTAACTTTAGCACGAAATTCCTCTATCCCGTTAACAGTGGATGCACCATACACTTTATCGTATAATTCCTGATTGAGTTCGGAAGGAGACATACGGGAAACGTTATTAACCTTCATCTCAAAGGATACCCCTTTTAGAACCTCGTTATCTTTTGCAAAAGCAAAGGCATGATCTAGTTCGGCATCTTTACCAATTAAATCGCTTGGAACAATAATTACTGCATCTTCTTTCTTTTTACCGATTAAAAGGGATTTAAAACTTTCATCGTTAATTTGTTCTAAAGAAACTACTGCCGTTTTATGTTGACCACCTTCTTTTTTAGCACCGTTTTCAAGTTCGGTTAAACCTACAAATACTAAGTCGTTTGCTTCAACGTTTTCAGGATATTCGGCTTTACCATAACGGCGACGAATATTTAAAATAGTGTCTTCCATTGTTTTATCATCTACCGAAATAGAGTAGTAAGTGATTTTATCGTTAGAAGAAAAGTTTAATTGAAAATCGGGGGCCAATGCTAAATCATAAGAGAATTCGAATTCTTTTTGATTGTCCCAGTCTATAGTTAATTCGTTGTCAACTTTAGGAAGAGGTTGACCGAGCACGTCTAGTTTTTGTTCAACAATATATTTATTAAGCTCATCATTTAAAAGCTTATTAATCTCGTCAACCAATATAGATTTACCGTGCATCTTTTTTACTAACGAAGTGGGAACCATACCTGGACGGAAACCCGGCATTGAAACACGTTTTTTAACGGTTTTGATGGCGTTCTCTACTTTTTCGGCATAATCAGTTTCGGCAACTTTTACTTTTAAAACTGCATTTAAAGCATCAACATTTTCTCTGATAATATTCATTTTCACAATTTTTAGGGATGCAAAGATACCAAAACAAGCTTAAAATGGCAATTTTGAGGGGGTTTATACCTAAAAAATAATCAATTTTAACTCGTTTTAAAAAAACGTCAAAAAATCAGCATTTATGTTAAGGGCTTGATAAACAAAAACATAAGAAGTTTTAAAGGAGAAAAGAATTTATTAGCGACAAAAACCCCTGTTTAAAGGGGAAAGAGGGTGTTATAAATATTTTTACCGGGTTGATTTTGAAAGTTAAGCCAAGAAGAAAAGTGCAGGCTTAAAAGCTATAATTTATATATTCACAAAAAATAAAAAACGAACCCATCGTTTAAAATATTTGTAATTAAAGGGAGAGATAAAATATGTTTGAAAATTCCGGAGAAAAAACCGATTTAAAAACTCTTGGTGAGTTTGGGTTAATTGAGCATTTAACTAAAGATATTTCCACACAACAATCGAGCACCATTAAGGGGGTTGGCGATGATGCCGCAGTTTTAAATTCGGAAGGTAAGCGCCAGGTAATAACTACCGATATGCTGGTAGAGGGAGTACATTTTGATATGATGTATACCCCGCTTAAACATTTAGGATTTAAAGCTGTTGCGGTTAATGTTTCAGATTTATGTGCCATGAACGCTACGCCGGCACAAATTACCATGAGCATAGCCATTTCGAGCCGTTTTCCTTTAGAAGCGATAGAAGAGTTTTATGAAGGAGTATTTCTGGCTTGTAAAAAATACAAGGTAGACTTAGTGGGGGGAGATACTACTTCATCTCAATTAGGATTTATAATTTCGGTTACCGCTATTGGTTATGCTGAGCCTGAAGAATTATGTTATAGAAATGGGGCTAAGAAAAACGATTTAATAATAGTTACCGGAGACCTGGGAGGAGCATATGTTGGGCTGCAGTTGTTAAATCGAGAGAAAGAAGTGTATATCGCTAACCCAAATATGCAGCCCGATTTAGAGGGCCATGATTATATTTTAGAGCGACAACTTAAGCCAGAAGCTCGAACCGATATAAAAGATTTACTAAAAGCACTGGATGTAAAACCAACTTCAATGATTGATATAAGTGATGGTTTGGCATCGGAGATTATTCATATTTGTAATCAATCGCATGTGGGAGCCACCATTTATGAGGAAAAGATTCCGATCGACCCTCAAACATATCACATGGCGCGCGAATTTAATTTAGATCCCACTGTATGCGCTTTAAATGGTGGAGAAGATTATGAATTACTTTTTACTATAGACATGAAGGATTATGATAAAATAAAAGCAAATCCTAACCTTACGCCTATAGGTCATATAACCGATGAAGCCGAAGGAAATAGGCTTATTGCCAAAAGTGGTTCGGTTTATCCAATTACTGCTCAAGGTTGGAATGCCTTTAAAAACGAGGAGGAACAAAAATCGGAAGAGTAATAGTAGTTCATTAGTTTAATTCTTTATAATTTTGATTCCTACACATCGTCATTGCGTCCTCTGAGCCTTAATCTATGTTGATATTGAAAAATGGATCCCGGGTAAGGCCCGGGATGAACTGTGTCAATTTCCAAATTTATTTTCAGATTTCTTTATAAACCATTTGACTTTTTCCAATGGCAAATGCTTGCTTTAATAATTTGTTTGCTATAGCTATTAA
>Ga0068872_10000392_pt1 | contig 36771 bp, 37 predicted proteins | sample NOAtaG_7_FD_66441 | JGI IMG/M metagenome (GOLD analysis project Ga0068872, IMG submission 66441) | Freshwater lake microbial communities from Lake Erie, under a cyanobacterial bloom - NOAA_Erie_Diel1S_2200h metaG | ecosystem: Environmental > Aquatic > Freshwater > Lake | place: USA: Ohio, Lake...
GGCCGAACAATCCTGCCGCTTGCTTATGTGTGCCCATTCGCTTTTTTAGATATGCCACTACCAATTTCCTTTTTGTCTCTTGGCTATCTTTCGTGCCTCGTTTGTCTGCCATGGCACAAAAATACAAATTTCTTTTGATGTATCACTAAATTACGCTCCTATTAATAAGTCCGCAGAAAATGTTTAGCGCGCGGGTTGGCGCTGGCGGAAGTGCTCAAACAAGCGCACATTCATCAGCAACAGGGCCATGCCATAAAAAGTATCTTCAAACGGAATGGTGCCCATGCGAATGCCCATGACCTCGTCCGCGTTATACCACACCACTTCCTCGGGTATGCCTGTTCCTGTTAAGATACCGTTGACAATGAAAAACGGGATGAGAATAAACAGAAAAGCAAAATAGAACCGACCAATGTAGGTGGTTTTCCAAACCCAGCGGTGCAGCGCAATCAGCACCGCACACACCACAAAAGCACTGGCGGTGTACCACCTGTCATAATTCACGGCTGCCAGCACCAGCAGGCCCACTACCAGCACTTCGGAAAGGCGGTTGGCGGTAGCTGCGCTTACGCGTTCGCGTTTGCTCAGGATGTTGACGGCTTCGTAGGTGAACGCGCAGGCGTACGGAATGCAAATGAAGAACAGAACTTCTTCAATGGGCAGGTTGATAAAATAGATACCCGAGAGGTAGCGCGGGTTAAAACCCCACACGCCCATGTCGGTGAACCAAATGTCCCACACAATGAAGAAAGCCGCGGGCAGCACGATGGATGGCCACAAGGCTTTCCACTGTTGATAGAACTTATGACGGGGATGAAACGAGAATACCAACGGGAACAGGATGGAAAAAAAATCCACCAGCAGGTAGGTGTATTTCTCGTTCACGTTTTATTGGGTTTCCTGCCGGTCTTTTTTAAGCTTCAGGTCGCCCTTCTCATACTTTTTTGGGGCGTAGAGAAATCCGAACGCCTCGCAGCCTTCTTTGCTGTGTTTGGCGTGGTGGATGTAGTGCGCGTGAATCATCCGGTTGAGGTAGTGGCTGCGGTTCTTTGGCCGCCACTTGATGCGCTGGTGCACAATCACATCGTGAAAAATGAGGTAGAACAGTCCGTAGCACAAAATACCCACCGCCACGGCAAACAGGTAGGGGCTGGGGTACACGGTGGTAGAAATCAAAAACAATGCGATGGACGGTATACTGAAAACCACGGCAAACCAATCGTTTTTTTCCAGGGCATGGTCGTGAACGGTGTGGTGCGATTTATGCCAGACCCACAAAAAGCCGTGCATCACATACTTGTGTATAACCCAGGCCACGGCTTCCCACAGCAAAAATGTGCCGATGGCAATCAGCGAACACCAAAAAATAACCCATCCCGAAATCTCCATATCTGCAAGGCTCAGGCGCTTTTCTTTAAAGGCGATTGAAAGTAATCGGCCAGCACCCGGAAGCGATGGTCAAAAATACGATTTACCTCACGCTCCACAAAAAGCCAGTTGGCCAGGCGGCCGAGCAGGCCAAGCGGCACTGCGTAATTCACTTCATCGGTCATTTCCACACCGCCCGGCACTTCGCGGAAGTGATGCTGGTGATGCCACAGCGCATATGGCCCGAAGCGCTGCTCATCCACAAAATAAACGGGCTCCTGTACGTGGGTGATTTCCGTAGTCCAGTTCACGGTAATGCCCGGCAGGATGCTCACCTTGTAGCGGATGATTTGACCGGGGTAGGTTTTATCGCCCCCGGAGATGTACACAATTTTGAAGCCCATGTGTTCGGGCGTGATTTTCGACAGGTTGCGGGGCGTGGAGAAAAAGGCCCAGGCTTCGGCCAGGCTGATGGGTAATACCTGAACGCGTTTGAGGTTGTAAATCTTCATGTCGAGATAACAGCCCCGCCATGGCTTTGTTCTAGCGATAAATGTCTTTTCTGTGTCCGATGCGCCTGATCTCCACAATCCGAATTACATCTTCGACAAAATAGATAATTCGAAGTCGCCAACCCGAATTCGCCAGAGTGATTCACGTTGACCTTCTGATTTTTTCGCACCTGGTGGACGCGGATTTTCTGCTAAGTCATCAACTGCCCGGCTGATTCGCTTGACCGCGGATTTTGGCAGTCTTTCCAGTTCCTTCTCGGCCGATTTCTTGAAAAGGATCTGATACATCGGTTAAAGCTTACCCTTTTTCTTTAGTCGCTTTTTAACGTTTTCCCACCGAGATGACGTCTCATTTCCCCTGGCCTCGGCAATAATGGAATCCAGCAGGTCGCCAATTTCGTCATCAAACTTTTGCAAGGTCTTTAGATCTATGACAACTGCCTTTTTCCGACTCTTCTGGTCGGTGATATAGCTAATTCCTTTCATAGTGTCATAAAGTTACGTGTTTTGAGCCAAAGGCTTATGTTGATGAAAAACTGGCCATCTGATTGCCTGGGTTTCGAAATCGTCTATAGCGAAACCCTTAATGCTCGCAGGGTGTAAAGGCTCTGGTAGTTATTGACCTTTTAAAGCCACCGAGTAGGCGTTCAACACGCGCTCGCGCGCGGCTGCATGATCGACAATGGGCGCAGGGTAGGCAGGCGTACCCAGTTCGTGCACCCATTTTTTGATGTAGGTGAGGTCGGGATCAAATTTTTCCGTTTGCAGGGCCGGGTTAAACACACGGAAATACGGAGCGGCATCGCAACCGCTGCCGGCCGCCCACTGCCAGCCGCCATTGTTGGCCGCCAGGTCGAAGTCCAGCAACTTTTGGGCGAAGTACGCTTCGCCCCAGCGCCAGTCAATAAGCAGGTGCTTGGTGAGAAAACTGGCCACGATCATGCGCACGCGGTTATGCATGTAGCCGGTGGCGTTGAGTTCGCGCATGCCGGCATCTACAATCGGGTAGCCCGTTCGGCCTTCGCACCAGGCGCGGAATTCCGTGGCGTTGTTGCGCCACGCCACCTTGTCGTAGTCCGGTTTGAATGCCTTCGTCACCACCTGCGGGAAATGCCACAGGATCATGTGATAGAAATCGCGCCAGATCAATTCGTTGAGCCACACGTCATTTTTCTGACGAGCTACTTTCACGAGTTGGCGAATGCTAACCGTACCAAACCGAAGGTGCACACTCAGGCGGGTGGTGCCGTCAATGCCGGGGTAGTTGCGCTGCCGGTCGTACGCTTCAATGATGGAAGTCTTGATCACCCGTGGTGGAAAGGGCTGGCTAGTGGCTTTAAACCCGAGCGCTTCCAGCGTAGGTAGCGCCTGTGGCGGCATCTTCTTGAAATGCTGTTGAACCTTGCTGATGTCGAACGAAGTGAGTCCCTCGCCTGCGAGGCGCGCTTTCCATTTTTTGGAGTATGGCGTGAAAACCGTGTAGGGCCTGCCATCGTCTTTTACGACTTCGTCTTTTTCAAAGATCACCTGGTCTTTAAACGTGTGAAACGTGATGCCGCGCGAGTTGAGCTGTTGCTTCACGCGCTCATCGCGTTCGCGCGCATAGGGCTCGTAATCGTGGTTGGTGAATACAGCCAGCGGTTGCCAGCGGCTGAAAAAATCGAGGGGACTACCGTGCACCACCACCAGGCTACTGCCGAGCGCCACCAGTTGTTCCTGCAGGGTTTGCAGGGCCTGGTGAATGAACTCAACCCTGCGGTCCTGTTTGTCTTCCAGGTGATCGAGTATCTCCGTGTCGAAGATGAATATCGGCACTACCGGCCGGCCTTCGCGAAGGGCGTGGTACAATCCGCAGTTGTCGGTCAGCCGCAGATCCCTTCGGAACCAAAAGACGGTGCTGTCTTCCGGGATGACGTCACTACTTTTTGTTGGACTGAAGGGTTTCAATTTCCTTTTCCAGTTTATCGATGGCCTCCATTTTCACGGCATACAATTTCAAATCGCCTGAGCGTTGGATGTGCATCGCTTCTTCCAGCATCTTGTTGCGCTGTGCGATCAGCGCTTTCAGGGGGTCCTTCTTTAAAAATGAAAACATGGCGATTCTTTGTTAATAGAAACAGGTTAGCGCGCGGATTGTTCAGCCGAGACCGTCAGCGCGGAGCGCGAAAGTGCGGGTGGTCAAGAATCAGGCGGAACCAGGGCGTGAACTGCTGGGGATCGGTGTGAACCTGCTGTTTCAGCGAATGGAGATCCACGAACTTCCAGTCTTCGGCTTCGTGCTCGTTGAGTACGGGTTCACCATCAAACTGCCCGATAAACACATGGTCGATCTCGTGTTCAATCAGTTGGTTGTCCAGCGGTGCCTTGTACTGAAACTTGAACGCAAATCGCGGATTGGCTTCGATACCCATTTCCTGGCGGAGTTTTCTTCGGGCGGCTTCTTCGAGTGCTTCACCCGGCCGGGGGTGGCTGCAGCACGTGTTGGTCCACAAGCCGCTGCTGTGGTACTTGGTTTGTGCTCTTTTCTGCAGCAACATTTCACCGTGCGAGTTGAACAGCAAAACCGAAAACGCGCGATGCAGCGAACCGGTGCGGTGGGCTTCCATTTTTTCCATGACGCCCGTCACCTCGTCATGATCATTTACCAACACCACCTGCTCCATCTTCAGATTCGGTTGAGTTGATGTTTGACGTACGAGTAGGCGAGCAGCCGCATTTTTTGGCGGTTGCGAATGCGCACCCGCTCGTTCAAAATGAGATCGCTGGACGAATTGATAATCTTGTTGAACAGCGCTACATAGTACACGTACGCTACGTAAACGCCAAAGCGCACGGAGCGCGGCAATAGCTTGATGCCTTCGAGGGCATGGTCAAAATCAGCCCGTATGTCGGCCTCAATTTGCTTTTTACCGTCTTCGGTTAGTGCATCGAGTTGCAGATTGGGAAAGTAAACGCGCCCCATCTGGTAATCGGCTTTCAGGTCGCGAAGGAAATTGACTTTCTGAAACGCTGAGCCGAGACTCATGGCATGGGGTTTCAGCTTTTGGTATTGTTCATCGCTTCCGTTGCAAAACACGCGCAGGCACATGAGGCCCACTACCTCGGCCGAACCCAGGATATAGTCCTTCATACCTTGCTGATCGTATGTTTTGCGGGTGAGGTCCCACTCCATGCTGCGCAGAAAGCAATCGATCAGTTCGCGATCGATCCGGAAATCATTGACCGTTCGTTGAAAGCTGTGGAGTATCGGGTTGAGGCTGATTTTTTCGTCAATGGCGCGGTAGGTGTCTTGCTTGAAGCGCTCGAGCAGTTCTTGTTTGTTGTGTTCGTGAAACGTATCCACGATTTCATCGGCAAGCCGAACGAAGCCATACAACGCGTAAATGGGGTCGCGGAATTCTTTTTGCAGACACAGGATGCCCAGCGAGAACGAGGTGCTGTACGCCTTTGTGCTCAGGCGGCTGCAACGCATAGCTACTTTGTCGTATAGGGCGCGATTCGTCATAACGAAACGTGTAAGGTACGGCTTTTAGGCGTTTTTGTCACGTTTTTTCAGTTGAGCGGCAACCACTTGTCCCGAAATGATGCTGGGCGGCACACCGGGACCGGGCACGGTCAACTGACCTGTATAAAGCAGGTTAGGCACTTTTTTGTTGAGAATGGAAGGTTTCAGATTGGCCGTTTGCCACAGGGTATTCGCCAGGCCGTAGGCATTTCCTTTGAAGGAATTGTAGTCGGAAATGAAGTCGGCATGAGCATAGCTCCGCTTGAACACAATGTTATCTCGAATGGACTGGCCCATCAGTTTTTCAAAGCGATCGAGGATCATCTGAAAATATTTTTCGCGCAGCTCGGCCGAATCAGTAAGGCCGGGCGCTACGGGAATAAGAAAGAACAGGTTTTCGCAACCTGCTGGGGCCACGGTGGGGTCCGTTACCGAAGGAGCCGAAACGTAAAACTGCGGTGACGTAGGCCACTGGGGCTGATCATAGATTTCTTTGGCATGGCGGCCAAAGTCCTGGTCGAAATACAACGTGTGATGCAAGAGCCCGCTCACGCGTTTATTAACGCCCACGTAAAAGATCAGGCTGCTCGGTGCCATAGTTCGGTTCTGCCAGTAGTATTCGGTATATCTGCGATAGTCGGGCAGCAGCAGGTGCTGCTCCACGTGATGGTAATCCGCGCTCGCCACGATGTAGTCCAGTTCGCGCACGACTCCGTTGACCAACAGTCCTTTGGCCCGGGTGCCGTTCATGCTGATCTGCTGCACGGAGCTGTTGTACTCAAATTTTACGCCCAGTGAACCGGCTAACTGCACCATGCCGTTGATCACCTCAAACATGCCTCCGCGCGGATACCACGTGCCGAGCGCCATGTCCGCATAGTTCATGAGGCTATAGAGGGCCGGAGTTTTTTGTGGGGTAGCTCCGAGAAACAACACGGGGAACTCGAGTAGTTGCACCAGCCGGGGCTCTTTGAAAAATTTCCGCACATAATCCGAAATGGAGGAGAACACGTGCATTTTCAAAACACCTGACATCAACTTGGGGTCCAGAAGTTCACCCAGGCTCAGGCCGGGCTTATACACCAGTTCATTAATCCCGATTTCGTATTTGTATTTTCCTTCTTCGATGAAACGATCGAAGGCAGGTCCGCTTCCCGGTTCGAGGCGCTCAAACATCGCGCGAAGCGCAGGGAGACCTGCGGGAATATCCAGAATGTCGTTCGGACCGTAGACGATGCGATAGGAGGGATCAAGCCGCTCGAGCTGATAATAATCAGAGGGTTTTTTCCCAAAGGCCTGAAAGAACCGCTCAAACACACCGGGCATCCAGTACCAACTGGGGCCCATGTCGAAGGTGAAGCCTTGTTCGTGAAACTGGCGGGCACGCCCGCCAGGCGTGGCGTTTTTTTCGAATACGGTTACTTCATACCCATCCCGCGCCAGAAAGCACGCGGCTGACAGCCCGGAAAAACCGGAGCCAATAACGCCAACTTTTTTTGCCATACAGGACTCACTCAGAATCCCTGTAACCTACTAATCTTTTTTGGATTTCCTTCCGGGCGTGGAAGATGCGGTTTTTCACCGTGCCGATGGGAATATTGAGGTGCTGCGCAATCTCGTGGTACTTGTAGCCAGTCGTGTACATCTTGAACGGCACCAATAACTCATCCTTCACATCGTTCACGTTTCGCCACATCTCTTTGAATTCGATACTGCTTTCGGGCTTGTTAAATGTGTGGGTGTCTTCTACGTTGAGGTAATACAGTTCTTTGGTGTCATCGCGCTGGGTGCGGGCACGCTGAGCCTTGCGGTAGTTGTTGATGTAGGTGTTGCGCATTATGGTGAACAACCAGCCCTTCAGATTGGTATCCTCGCGAAATTTATCGCGGTAGGTGAGGGCCTTTAAAATCGTGTCCTGAACGAGGTCAAGGGACTCTTCACGATCGGTAGTGAAGCGTCTGGTGAACAACCGAAGCGTAGGGCGTAAGCTTGCAACCTGGTGGGTAAATTCGATGGCCGTCATATCTTTGTTTAACTTTTTGTCCGAAATGTTGAACAAATGTAGCCACCGAAAATTAACCCCCAAAATAATGTTTAACTTTTTTTATTAAAAGTTAGACAAACTTTAGAGATGCCAATATGTCCTTGAGCATCAATGCGTTGTGGAATACACGGAGATTGTCCGGCAGCGTCAGGGGGGCTTTTTTCACTGCGTAGCCCGAGGCCAGCACTACCGATTCGGGAAGGTCGCGGCAAATCGTGTTGAGGAAATTTTGCACCTCTGAGGCCGGGGGTACCGAGGTGAGTTGGGTGATGATGTAGCGCGGCTTATGTATGGCGCAGATGGCTTTGAGATCTTCATACGGCACGGTTTGGCCCAAGTAGTATGTTCGAAAACCTTCTTTTTTCACCACATAGTGGAAGAAAAGCAGGCCGATTTCGTGCAATTCGGTCTCGGGCAGAAAAAGCACAATGCGCGGGTTCGTCTTGGGCGGCAGCGGCAATTGGTCAATGGCTGCTATGATCTTCTGCCGGATAAGGTGCGAAATGAAGTGCTCCTGGGCCGGGTTAATGTTGCCGGTTTGCCACAATACGCCAATCTTTTCTAAGAACGGATAGATGATTTCCAGCACCGTGCGCTCAAATCCAAAACGCTGACTCAGCTGGGTTACAATCCCCTCGAATTTTTCTTCTTCGAGATCGATCATGGCCAGAATCAGCTGGTCGATAAAGATTTCGGTATCGGCCTGGGTGCTGCTGATCTCGGCAACTTTCTGGTTCAACTCCTCCAGCGACAGGTCTACAATTTTCGAAATCTTGAAGCCATTTTGGTTCAGCAACGATACGTTGATGATCTTCTTCAGGTCGTCATCGGAATAAAACCGGATGTTGGTGCCAGTGCGGTTGGGGCTAACGAGGTTGTGGCGTTTTTCCCAAATACGAATGGTGTGGGCTTTTATTCCCGATAGCTGTTCGAGTTCCCGAATAGAATATTTGCCCATTTTGCTGTCAAAACGGAAGTTTTACTTCCATTCATCGGAGTTACAACATCCGCCAATGTCAAATGTTTAAACAAAGTTCGTTTTTTTACACGTGCAACCGGATGTAAAACCTGCCCTCGATTGGTTCGAAAACAAAGGCTGGCAACCGTTTGCCTTTCAGCGCGAGGCGTGGGCTGCCTACCAGCAGGGGTTCAGCGGCCTGGTTAACGCCCCCACCGGCAGTGGGAAAACCTATTCCCTACTTTTGCCCATTCTGCTCGAAGGAATGGCCCATCCTGCGGCAAAAAAGGCGGGTCCGTTGGCCATCTGGATTACGCCAATCCGGGCGCTGAGCAAGGAAATTCATATTTCGGCCATGCGGGCGATTGAAGGCCTTGGGGCTAACCTTACCGTGGGCATTCGTACCGGTGATACATCCGTGCGCGAACGCACCCGCCAACAGGAGCGCCCACCCGACCTGCTCATCACCACGCCCGAGAGCCTTCACCTGATGCTGGCTCAAAAAAATTATCCGCAGTTTTTCGCGTGGTTAAGTGCTGTGGTGGTGGACGAATGGCACGAGCTGATGGGCTCCAAACGTGGCGTTCAGATGGAACTGGCGCTCAGTCGCCTGAAGGTTATCACTCCGGCTCTGCGCGTGTGGGGCATTTCGGCCACCATCGGCAATCTGGATCAGGCTGCAGAAGTCTTGTTGGGCGTTCCCCTGCCGGAAAAGCGTGTTACCATTCGGGCCAACATTCAAAAGCCCATCGCCATTCATTCCATTCTGCCGGATGAAGTTGAGACGTTGCCGTGGGCCGGGCACCTCGGCATTCAGTTGTTGCAAAAAGTCGTTCCCATCATCAAGGCGAGCAACAGCACACTCATCTTTACCAACACACGTTCCTTTGCCGAAATCTGGTACCAAAAGTTATTGAATGAAGCGCCAGAGTTGGCGGGACTGATCGCGATGCATCACGGCAGCATCAGCCAGGAATTGCGCACGTGGGTGGAAGAACAATTGTATGAGGGCAAACTCAAGGCCGTGGTGTGCACGAGCAGCCTCGATCTCGGGGTGGATTTTCGGCCGGTGGAGACCATTATTCAAGTGGGCAGCCCGAAAGGCGTTGCCCGTTTTCTACAGCGTGCGGGCCGAAGCGGCCACCAGCCGGGCGCGGTCAGCCGCATTTATTTTTTGCCCACGCATTCGCTCGAGCTTACTGAAGCTGCGGCTCTGCGGGAAGCCATCCACCGCCAGGTGGTGGAAGAACGGATTCCTTATGTGCGCTCGTTCGATGTGCTGGTGCAGTACCTCGTCACGCTGGCGGTGTCCGAAGGTTTTCGTCCGGCCGATCTGCTGCGCGAAGTTCGCTCCACCTTTTCATTTTCCAGCATCAGCGATGACGAGTGGAACTGGACTCTCCAATTTGTGACTACAGGGGGCGCAGCCCTTACTGCGTACAACGAGTATCGAAAAGTTGTGGTCGAAAATGGTGTGTATCGCGTGGATAACAAGCGAACGGCCTTTCGGCACCGATTGTCCATTGGCACCATTGTGGGCGAGCAATCGATGCAGGTGAAGATGATGACCGGTAAGTTCCTGGGGTCGATTGAAGAGTACTTCGTTTCCTCGTTGCACCCGGGCGATGTTTTTTGGTTTGCCGGCCGCACGCTGGAATTTGTACGGCTGAAAGATATGGATGTGCTGGTGCGCAAGTCGAAGCGCAAGTCGGGGAAGGTGCCCTCGTGGCAGGGTGGCCGAATGCCGTTGTCTTCGCAAATGAGTGCCCTGATTCGGGAGAAAATTGATGAAGCGTCCCGGCAAGCCGAACGCGATCCTGAGATGCAGTTTATTCAGCCCCTGATGGCTTTGCAACGCGAGCGCTCGCACTTGCCCGCGATGAATGAATTTTTAGTGGAGTATTTGGAGAGTTCGGAAGGCTATCACGTGATGATGTACCCGTTCGAGGGGCGGCAGGTACACGAGGGGCTGGCCGCCCTGGTGGCCCACCGCATCGCCCGCACACATCCGATCACGTTTTCCATTGCCATGAATGATTATGGTTTTGAATTACTCAGCGATCAGCCCATTCCTATTGAGGAAGCGATTGAAACCAATGTGCTGGGCAGCGAAGATCTGCTGAAAGATATTCAGGCCAGTATCAACTCCACCGAAATGGCCAGGCGCAAGTTCCGCGACATTGCATCAATTGCCGGGCTGGTGTTCAAAGGTTTTCCGGGCCAGCGTGTGCGCGACCGGCATTTACAATCCAACTCGCAGCTTTTTTTTGATGTGTTTCACGATTATGAATCCCACAACCTGCTGCTGCTGCAGGCCTATGAAGAGGTCATGGATTTCCAGCTGGAGGAAGTTCGCCTTCGGGCGGCCCTGGAACGTATACGTCACCAAAAGATCGTGATCACCTATCCCGAAAAACCGACTCCGTTTGGATTCCCGATTATGGTTGACCGGCTCAGCCGCGACAAGCTCACCAGCGAGCGCCTGGAAGATCGCGTTAAGAAGATGATGGTGATGTGGGGTGATGAAAAAAATTAGATACCGGCTTCTATCTGGAAACGCCAGATCCAACCATCGCTGTTGGGGCGCGTTGCCTGCAACCAGGTAAACGTCTCATAGGTAAACTCAGTCTGCAACTTCACACGATGCCCCCGCAGGTATTTATTAACGCCCAGGGTTACCTGCTGGGTTCGGGGGTCCAGCGTTTGAATTTCAGGCGCGGGCGTTACGCGGGAGTAGCGACCCACCACTTCGTAGTTATTTTTCCAGACATAGCTGGCCTGATAGTTTTCGCCATGCCCCACAAATACATGCTGTTGCACGGTGGGGTTGGCGGGGTCATATGTGATGGGGTTCTCGGCATCACGCCAGATGAACTCGGTGGCGAGGGCGAGCCCATTATACTTTAAAAGGAAATCCGCCATACTGGTTTTTATATCGCGGGCTTCATATAAGAACTTACCCAACTGGCCACCCGCTCGTTTCGCATTTTCGTTGTTCGAATAGGTAATCCCCATTGAAATTTTTGGCTTTGGCTCCCGTGCCAAATCGCCTTCGAAGTAATCACCGTTATTTTTAAATTCACCCAATGGGAGCAATTCGATACGACCGGTGGCGGCAATTCCTTTTTGGGCCGTGTTAAAATTTCGCCCTTCACCGTTGGAAAGAGCTCCGCGAAGAACGTAGTGGAATCGATTGAACCGGCTGCGATAATAAGCTTGTAAGCCAAAGTCGCGGTCGATATTGAATACCGCATTTACGATTGACCGATCCGGCAGTTGCAAATCACCTGACGACACCACCCGCTGCCGGTTACCGGGTAGTTTGGTTTGCCCCAGCCCCAGCGCAAAATGCCGGTTGAAGTTGTAGATGATCATGGCATCGCGAATGATGTTGGGAAAACCCGAATCCTCGAAGTCAATATCACCACGGGAAAAAGAGAGTTGAATAACGTAGGTGAGTTTGGGGTTGTAGAGGTACCCATCGAGCCGCAAACGCAGCCTGCGCACACGGGCTTCGACTTCATTTACGGAAAAGTCAGATCCGCTAATGGTCGTAATGCCGATTCGGTTCTGCAGGCGGAAGCGAATGTTCATCAGGAAGGCGCTATCTGGAGAGGTTATGCCGAGACCTTTGCCCCAGGTAAAGTAGGGAACCTGATAGGCGAGTAAGTCGTCTTTTTTTTGAGCCTTCGCCTGAAGGGCGACAACCAGTGCGGTGAGTATCAGTATTCGTTTCATTTACCAGTCGGCCAGCGAACGGAACAGGAAGAACAACGTTCCCGACATGATCATCACCACCGGCAGAGTGAGAACCCAGGCCAACAGAATATTCCGAACCGTATCGAATTGTAAATTTTTCACGCCTTTGCTGGCCACCATACTGCCGGCAATGCCAGACGATAACACCTGCGTAGTGCTCACCGGCCAACCAAACTGACTGGCCATGCCAATGGTTGTGGCGGCCACCAGCTCAGCGCTGGCACCCTGTGCGTAGGTCAGGTGCTCTTTCCCGATTTTTTCACCAATCGTTTTTACAATGCGTTTCCAGCCAATCATGGTGCCCAAACCCAATGAAAGCGCAATCATCACGACCACCCAGGTGGGCGAGTAGTCGGTTATGGAGCGAAGTTCTCTCGCGCTGTCCTTTATGACTTTTTTATCCACTTCGCTCAATCGTACTTCGTCTTTTCCGATCAACGACTTCACATTCCGGTCAATCACGAGAATATCTCTGCGCATCAAAAAGCGCTCCTGTTTACTAATCTCCTTTACGCTGGCTTTGCTTGTCAGATCGTTTTTCAGCTTCCCACTTAGAGCCAGTGTTTCGGCCCACTTCACGCTATCCGGGTGGGACAACGGCTTGGGGTCCACCAAACCGACAACACGTTCGATTTTTGCCATGGGTTCCGACAGCTCGGCCGGGAGTACTTTGCTGTTGAGGGCGAAGTAGGAGGGAACAATTCCAATCAGAATCAACATCACCAACCCAACGCCTTTTTGCCCGTCATTTGAACCATGTGAATAGCTAACGCTGGTGCAGGTGAGAATGAGAATGGAACGAATCCAGAACGGAGGTGGTGAGTTTTTTTTCGGTTCTTTAAAAAGACTGTCACCGTATTGCGTTTTTTTGGTAGCCACCCGAAGGAGCAACATCAGGAACACCGTCATGGAGAAACCGATAGCCGGTGAAATCAACAAGGCCAGGCCGATTTTTTTTGCCTGTCCCCAGTCCACTGCCGCACCGGCAACTTCGGGCAGCAACGAGTAGGCAATGCCCACACCCAGGATCGACCCGATCAGGGTATGGGAGCTGGAACAGGGTATCCCAAAATACCAGGTTAATAAATTCCAGAAAATCGCACTCAGTAGCAATGCCATAATCATCGCCAGACTGTGGGCAATGTTTTGATCAATCAGGGATTCAACCGGCAGCAGGTTGATAATGCCGATCGCTACGCTGATGCCGCCTAGCATAACGCCCAAAAAATTCCATACACCCGACCAGATAACAGCCGCCCAAGGCTTCATGGAGTGGGTGTAGATCACCGTGGCCACCGCATTGGCTGTGTCGTGGAAGCCGTTCACAAATTCAAATCCGCAGGCGGCCGCCAGACATAAAAAAAGCAGCACGGAATAGGAGAAGTCTAACTCAAACATAAAAGAGCGGAGGGTTCAGGTTTGCTAAATCTGCGGCAAGTTAGATTATGTCAAGATTACCAATATTACCCCAATGTTAATAAAAACCCCAGCCATTCCCGGATTGCCCGGCTTTATTTTAACCCACAAGTTATCAACAGGTTACAGTTCATATTCGCCTGCACCCCCGGTTTGATTTTGGGCAGTTGGCGTTTGCGTGTTTTATTGCCCGGCAGAATGGATTCGAAAAGGCAGGGGCAGACGATTGACGTTGTGATTGGGGGGGAGCAACTGGTATTGCTGCCCGAAAAGGCCTGTAGGCTTCCGCAACACCAGGCGTTGTTGGTGGCCGATTTGCACCTGGGAAAAGTCAATCATTTCCGCAAGGCCGGTATTGCCGTTCCGGCCGCGGCCAATGACCGCAACACCGAAGCGCTCATCCAATTGCTGCGGCAGTGGCAACCCGCGCGGTGTATTTTTTTGGGTGATTTGTTTCATAGCCACTACAATGAGGAGTGGGAGGTGATGGGCCAGATCGCGGGCCATTTTTCGGCCTGTCAATTTGAGTTGGTGTTGGGCAACCATGATATCCTCAGTCCGGTGCAGTACGATCGTCACCGCATTCGCGTTCATCGGGAATCGCTGCAAGTCGGTAAGTTGTTGCTCACCCATCACCCGCTGGAGGAGCATACGGGCTGGTACAACCTGGCTGGCCACCTGCATCCCGGCTTACCGTTACGCGGAAAAGCTCGCCAGTCGCTGACCTTGCCGTGCTTCTATTTTGGTCCACGTGGAGGCCTGCTGCCGGCCTTTGGGGCGTTCACCGGGCTGGCCCGCATTCGCCCGGAACCGGAGAGCCGCGTGTTTGTTGTTGCCGATGGCAAGGTTTTGGATGTTAGTCAGCCACGGGAGTATGCGTAAACTGATTTTCATTTTGGGGCTGCTATCGGGAGGGGTGCAGGCGCAGGACAGCGCCCGGTTGCGGTTGCTGTTTGTGGGCGATATCATGCAGCACGACACCAACATTCAAGCGGCTTACAACCGCCAAACGGGTCGCTATGATTACGCGTCATGCTTTCGCTACATCAAGCCGCACATCCAGTCGGCTGATATTGCGTTTGGCAATCTTGAGTTGACCCTGGCCGGCCCTCCTTTTACAGGATACCCTCAGTTCAGTGCGCCCGATGAGTTGGCGTTTGAATTAAAACGAACCGGGTTCGATGTGCTGGTGACCGCCAACAACCACAGTGCCGATCGCGGTAAACGGGGATTAATCCGAACCTTGGATGTGCTGGACTCAGCCGGACTTTTTTACACAGGCACCTTTCGTACACCGGAAGAACGTGACCAGTCGTATCCGCTGTTGATTGAGCGCGATGGCTGGCTGCTGGCGATTCTGAACTATACGTATGGCACCAACGGTATTCCCGTGCCTGCCGGTACGGTTATCAACTTGCTGGATACCGTACAGATGAAGAAGGACTTTACCCGCACCAAATCCTTCAAGCCCGATGCCATTTTGGTTTTTCCCCACTGGGGTATTGAAAATGTGCGGGTGCCGAATGCCGAGCAGAAAAAATTATCAGCTTTTTTTGTCCGGCAGGGAGCAACTCTGGTGATAGGTTCACATCCCCATGTGGTACAGGGTGTAGAATTTTTAGCCGAGCGTAATAAGCTGGTTGCGTGGTCGCTCGGTAATTTTGTTTCCAACATGCGCAAGCGCTATCAAGACGGAGCGATGTTGTTGACGGTGGATTTATTCAAGCAAAATGGAACCGTGGCGGTGCAACGCCCGCACTACCAGTTGGCTTGGATGCTGGCTAACGCACCCGACAGCATTGCGCTGGTTCCCGCAGAAATAGGTGATACGTTGATCACCCGGATGAGTACCGCCCGCGAGCCCTACCGGATTTTTATGGATGACAGCCGTGCGCATTTGACGAAAGAGAACAAAAACGTGACCGAGGGCATGCCCCGGTACACCTATCGAATTTTGCTGATGGAGAATTCGGATGAACTTTCTCCAAAATGGCCCGAGATTATCCGGTTTTACGGGGTTTACAAAAGCGTTGACCTGAAAGGTAACATCAACTGGTACGCGGGTGAGTTTGAGGACGAGGACGTGGCACGAGCCGTGCTGCTTGAAATCAAAACCAAAGCATCGTTTTCAAAAGCCTCGCTGGAGGCGTTCATTAATTGATATCACAACAGACGTTTGGGATTTTCGGGCAGGCGTCAGACGGCTCTCAGTCAAAGCAAACAAGCCGTCAGACGCCTTTTTCTTGGCGCCATCTCAAAAATGCTTCCCTATGTCGGGTTGAGTCCGACTTTGATCGGACAGTCGAAGGCTGACAATTGAAAATTGATTTTGAGGTGGCTTCTAGTTTCGTTGTACAAACAGGCTTAGCTTCCTTACCTGTACTTTTCTAGTCGAGGGCAGCCACTCCTGGCAATACTTTACCTTCAAAGTACTCCAGCAAGGCGCCACCGCCTGTTGAGACATAGCTCACCTCGTCACTGAAGTCAAACTGGGCCACGGCTGCGGCTGAATCGCCACCGCCAATGAGGGAGAACGCGCCATTTTTCGTGGCGCTGACTACCGCTTCGGCAACGGCTTTGGTGCCGCCTTCAAATTTCTCCATTTCAAAAACACCCATCGGGCCGTTCCACAATATGGTTTTCGAGTTGCCGATCACCTTGGCGAAAACTTCGCGCGCCTGCGGGCCGATGTCAAGCCCCATCCAGTCGTTGGGGATCGCCATATTCATGGTGATGGTCGTGTTGGCATTGGCATCGAACTTATCGGCTGCGATAGAGTCAATCGGCAAGTGCAGTTCAACGCCCTTGCTTTTGGCCTTCTGGATCAACTCTTTAGCCAGGTCAAGTTTGTCTTCTTCCACCAGTGATTTTCCGATGCTTCCGCCCATGGCTTTAAAAAACGTATAGGCCATGCCTCCGCCAATGATCAGGTGGTTGACTTTGGCGAGAAGCCGTTCGATGATCAGAATCTTGTCCGAGATTTTGGCACCACCCATAATGGCCGTAAACGGCTTGGCGGCATTCTCCATTACTTTTTTTGCATTGGCTAACTCGGCCGCCATGACATAGCCCGCGCATTTTTCCTTAACAAACTGGGCCACAATCGTAGTGGAGGCATGAGCACGGTGAGCGGTGCCGAAGGCATCATTCACGTAGATGTCTCCATGCTTGCTTAGTTTTTCCGAGAAACCCGGGTCACCTTTTTCTTCCTGCTTATAGAAACGCAGGTTTTCCAGCAGCAGGACTTCTCCAGGCTGTAACGCAGCCGATAGCCTGAACGCTTCATCTCCGATGCAGTCGCCCGCGAACTTCACCGGGCGACCCAGCAAGGCTTCAGTTGTTTTCACGGTATGCTTCAGCGAATATTTTTCCTCCGGGCCCTCCTTTGGACGGCCGAGGTGTGACATCAATATGCAACTGCCGCCATCGGCCAGAATTTTCTTTAGTGTAGGTATGGTGGCCCGAATACGATTATCGTCCGTCACATTAAAACTCTTGTCGAGCGGCACATTAAAGTCTACCCGAATCAAGGCACGCTTGCCTTTGAAATTGATTTGATCTACCGTTTTCATAATCTGCTGAACACTATTCGTTAATCACCAAAAATTATTCCCAATCCCTTGGCCGCTTTTACCAGCGGGCCGCCTTTGCTCACGATGTTGTACTCGCGTGTGGCTTCTTCCAGTGTAACCGAAGTGATCTGATTGTTCTTCAAGGCTACCATCCGGCCAAAATTACCTTCCAGGACCAACTCAAACGCCTTGACGCCAAACAAGGATGCCAGTACCCGGTCGAATGCGGTGGGGCTGCCGCCCCGCTGTACGTGGCCCAAAACCGTTTCGCGAATCTCTGCTGTACACCCCGCCTTTTTCAATTGCTGCGAGAGCTGATAGGCGACTCCGCCAAGTCGCACATGCTCGGAACCCTTTTCTCCGACTGACGAGGTGATGGTTCCGTCTTTTGGCTTGGCACCTTCGGCAATCACGATGTTGACAAAACCCTGGCCGTTCACATAACGGGAATTGATCTTCTTCACCAGTTTGTTGATGTCATACGGTATTTCCGGAATCAGGCATATCTCGGCACCACCCGCGATGGCCGTGTGTAACGCAATCCAGCCGGCATCGCGACCCATCACTTCCATAATCATGACGCGATCGTGACTCTCGGCCGTGGTCACCAGCTTGTCGAAACTATCTGTCGCAATTTGAACCGCAGTTTGAAAGCCAAACGTCATGTCGGTAGCTGAAAGGTCGTTATCGATCGTTTTAGGCACACCCACCACGGACAAATCCTTTTTATACAAGGCTTCGGAAATCCGTTGCGATCCATCACCACCGATGTTAATCACGGCATCAAATCCAAGTGATTTGATCCGTTTGACCAATTCCTCTGTGCGGTCGATCATTTTGATAGAGCCGTCCGGTTGAGGCATGGGGAAGTTGGTGGGATTTCCCTTATTCGTGGTCTTCAGTATGGTGCCCCCGCGCACATGAATGCCGGCTGTGCGTTTGCGCGTCAGCTTGACGAGTTCGGTAGGCTCACTGAACACACCGTTGAAGGCCTCGATGCTGCCGTACACCTCCCAGTTTTTTTCTTTTCGTGCACGCTTGCAGGCTGCCCGAATCACGGCATTTAGGCCCGGGCAGTCGCCACCTCCGGTGAGGATCAATAACTTTTTCTTTTTCTCCATAATAAATTCTTAACGCGAAGTTGCTGCTCTTCGCAGCCGATCATTTATGGCACGCCCGATCCCGGTGTCCGGTACGAGTTCGGCCAGCACCAAGGTAACATCCATTTTGTCAAATTGACGAAGGGCAGCAAACAAATTTTGTGCGGCTTCTTCAAGCGAACCCGATGACGACAATACAATCTGCGGCACAGGCGTATCCGGCAATCGTTTGTGGTAACGCAACAGCGCCAATTTCTCGTTTGGATGTTGGGTGAGCAGTTCCGCTATGTTACCCAGCACAATTTGCCTGGCGGGCGCATAGTGGCTCGCCAGCTGGCCGGGTGCCACCGGGTTTGATGAAGAGTGCGTCATGACGCGCACACGACCCACTACGTTTTCAATTTCCTCTACGGCTACGCCCCCCAGCCGGTAGATCACCGGCCCATCGTCAAATCCCACAATGGTCGATTCAACACCCACCCGGCAGGGTCCGCCATCCAGAATATAAGCCACCCGGCTACCTAACTGCTCCTGCACATGTTCGGGCCGCGTTGGACTGACATAGCCGAAGGGATTGGCGCTTGGGGCGGCCAGAGGGTAGTCAAGCAGATGAAGAAGTTCCAGTGTTAACTCATGCGAGGGGCATCGAACGCCCACGGTTGGCAAGCCGGCTGTTACCAGATCGGGGATGTGATTTTTCTTGGGCAAGACCAGGGTAAGGGGCCCCGGCCAAAACGTGGCGGCCAATGCCTGTGCCTGATCGGGAAAATCGGTCACGAGTTCATGCACGCGCATGGCCGTGGCAACATGCACGATCAGCGGATCGAAGGACGGTCGGTTTTTGGCAGCAAATATTCGGGCTGCGGCCGTGGCGTCCAGCGCATTGGCAGCTAGTCCGTAGACTGTTTCGGTTGGTATGGCCACGAGCTCTCCGCGATCGAGCAATTGTTTTGCCCGGTTGATATCCTTGCCCAATTCGGCCATGGGGTAAAGATAGCGCTACACTTCGATTAATGGCTTAGCGCTTCACGTGCCGGGCGCGGGCAGATTTTTCCAACAGGCGATGGACGGATTTTTCTTGCGTGAAATGGGGCAAGTCATCAAACGAGATCCAGCGTACATCATGGGATTCTTCGCTCACCTCAACTTTGTCTGACGGGTCAGCGATCAGCCAGAACCGCACATCATAATGATCGTGAGCGGGAAAGTCAGCGCGGGCCGGTATCGGGTGGATGTCAAGGTCGAAAAAAGCAGACGTCTTCACCTCAAACCGGATCACTCCGGTTTCCTCCCGTGCTTCGCGCAGCGCTACCGCGAGCAGATCTTCTTCGCCATCGGCATGGCCACCCGGTTGTAGCCAACGATTGAGCTTGGCGTGATGAACCAGCAGCGTATGGGTGTGTTCAGGATTGGTGATCCAGGCAGAGCCGGTAAAGTGGCCCGGCAAATGATAACGTTGAAAGCAATCGGAGTGCGTCAGCAGCCATTGGCAACGGGTGACGAATTCTTGCTCTTCCGCATGCGGCTCGTGTAAGCGTAACTGACGCTCCAATTCCGTCCGCGTCATTGAATCACGATGGTGACTTTGTTCAGTTTGTTTTCCTCCAGCTTACCGATCATCTCCCCTCCACCGGCATTGTCTTTGTCATCCTTGCGCACCAGCACCCAATACGCAATGGGCTCCAGTTTTTTCAGTTTCACCATGCCCTTTTCATCGCTCACCCCTTCGGCTATGGGGTTTACTTCTTTCAGGTAGTCATCCTCCTTTCGAAACAATTTGAGCGAGGCGCCTGAAACGGTATTGCCGGCTTCATCCCGCACGGTAACGTTCAGGTTGGTATTAAAAATCTGGTTGGGCTCGTGGACAAATCCCATGGCCCAAATGGTCAGCATCAGTATTGTTTTCATGTGTTTACAATTTTTTAATCAAGGCCGCCTGAAATGTTCTGGCGAACAATTCAGGTGTGCGAAAAAGTTTCCACGGCCATTTCCAGATCAAATATAGTGATCCGGCAGGCTAGCGCAACAGCAGGACGCCTCCGCGTTTTTCCTGGATACCCTGTTGCGGCCGGTACACGCTGACATATTTGATCACATAGGTGTACGTACCCACCGGCAACGGCTGGTTGAGATTGTTGTTGTACCCGCCATTCCAGGTGAAGTTCCGATCGTTGGATTGATAAACCAACTCACCCCAGCGATTGTAAATGAATATCTGGAAGTTATCGGTGATAAAGAAACTGAAGATCTTAAACGCCTGATTTTCGGCAGCGCTGCTTGACGGTCGGAATGCCGTAGGTGCATTAAGCACCGGAACGCAGTCGTTGCGCACATCGGTTTTATCGCGACTGACACAGCCAAATGTATTGGTAATGTCAACTTCGTAGAGCCCTTCGCTTGTGGCGGTGTACACCTGGGTGGTTACACCCAGTGGCACTTGGTTCTTAAACCAGTTGAACGATACAAAAGCACCCGGGTCGAGGTCAACCTGGGAGGTGGCCGGATCGGTATTGTCTGGGTCGTTACAGATGATCACTCGATCACGGAGGAGGCCCACCGGCAGTGGCGCTTTGGATACTAAAATAGAAGCGCTGGCTGTACACGTTGATCGGGAGATATCAACCCGATACGTGCCGGCCTGGTTTTGTTGTATGGTGGGCGTGTTGGCACCGGCAATAGTTGTGCTGTTCCGGAACCAGGCATAGGTAACACCGGTGGCCGTAGTGCCGGAGGTGAGTGTGAACGGTTGGTTATCGTCACACGCCAGCGAAGCCGTGAGCGTGGCATCTACCGGCCCTACAACCGACACATTTTTGTTGGCGGAACGCACGACACAACCATTTACGGTGCTCACCACTTCAACCGCATACGGCACACCGTCTTCCGAAAGGCCAAGCGAAACAGAACTTCCCCCGAGGCCCCCCTGCAGCACCCCATTGCGATACCAGCGATAAGTAAAGGCTCCGGTGGGAGTAGCGTTCAATTGAACCTGACTAGCGCACTCCGTTGTCTGGGTGAAATCGGGTGCCAGGGTTCCAATCAAATCAACCGTAGTGGTAACCGTAGCGGGGCACAAACCTGGTCCGGTGGCCACTACCTGATAGGTGAACTGGCCAATGCCGGGATTGATCTGGACGGTGGCTGAGTTAGCACCGCCACTGATGCCACGGCCAGTCCAGGTGTAACCGGTTCCTCCGGCTGCCGTAATCGTGGCCGGACTGACGCACAAGTTATTGGTGAACGTCACCGGCACCACCGGGTTGGGCGTCACCGTGGTTGCGGTGGTGGCAATACAACTGTTGTTGTCCGTCACTTCAACCGTGTAGTTGCCCGCGGGTAAGATCGGTGAGGTGTCAAATGTGGTAGTGGTGGCCGTGAACGGACCTTGAACGGCACCGGTACCGTTGTTGGTAATCCGATATTGAAAATTCAGAGCACCGCCAGTGGCTACCACTCGTAATGCAACCGGGTCGCAATTGGGCCCTAATGATGAAGCAGAAATCGCAAAAGGGGCATCGGTCAAACCGACCGAGTTGGATAGTGTACAACCTGAAATTTGATCGGTCACAATGACCGAATACGTGCCCGCTTCGCGGTTGGTAAAGTTGGCTACCGAGGGAACGGCCTGATCAATACCCTGCTGATTGAACCCACCGGGTCCGGAGAGGAAATAGGAATACAACGGACCACCGGGGGGAGCCGATGCATTCAGCGCGAGGCTGATCGTGCCATCGGTGGCATTACACGTAGTCGGGTTTGTACCGGATAACACGAAGGCCGGTGACACCTTAATGTCATATACCTTAGTTTCAACCAGGAAGCAGGTCGTTACCGGGTCGGTTACGGTCACTTCATAAGTAAATGTGCCCGGTACGGTTACATCAACCGCTTGTGTTTGAGCATTCGAGGCGTTCGCGCCATTGATCCGCCATTGGTAGGTAGCACCCGGATTCAATGCATTCAGAGCCGGTGTTGCGTTGTCCTCACAGATCGTCAGGTCGGGCCCCAGATCGAGCTGGGGCCGGTTCTCAACCACAATCGATTGTGCAGAGTTGAAGCATCCGTTCACATCGGTGTTGGTGATGGTCACCATCATCTGTCGCGATACTACGATGGTGCGCGTGGTTTCACCGGTTGACCAGCTATACGTTAAATCCGGCAGGTTGCCGGTGTTGGCATCTAATGTTACCGCACCAGTACACAAGGCAATCGCACTGGGTACGGTTGGCCGTGGCGGAGGCGAAAAAATCTGAACCGGACGCGTGAGGGTAGTATCCAGGCCGCATCGATTGGTCAGCCGCATGGATACACTAAATGTATTCGCGGTCGCATAGGTGTGCACTGGGTTAGGCACGTTATCACTGGCGCCATCGCCAAAGAACCAGAGGAATTCATCAATCGCGTCAGTTGGTGTGCCAAAGAAATTGGTGGGTTCACCCAAACACTGACCGGCAAACTCAAACCCGGGACCGCCAAAGGCGTTCCCCACTTGCTGCACAAAACTGGGCAAGCCCAACCGGCTATTGGTGCCGCCTGCCAGGGTGAAGCCACTGAAGTTTATGGTGGATACGCGCGTGGTATCTTCATCCGCCTGAATCGTGCCGAGCACACCACTGCCATTGATCGCGATGTAGATCTGGCCGTCTGGCGCGATTTGCAAAGCGCCTAATTCGCCCGCATTTACAATGGAGTTTCGGAAAAAGGGTCGGTCCAGCGAATCCAGGAAATATTCGAACACACGCGAGGGCGGACCTTTCACCGTAGCAAACACTTTATTACCGCCAGGTGAAAACTCTACTCCGTACACCTGACCGGGTTGCCCTCCGCGAAGGTTGAGATTAATCTGCCGGTAGTTCGAAATTACACCAGAACTATCGACCAGTGTAAACAACTCCACCACGTTGCTCACGTTGGGTTCCGAAAGGGCCACCGCCAGATTGCCGCGCGGGCCAAGTTTCATATAGCCTTCCCCATTGGCTAATGTCTTGAACGAATGAACGGAACCGATTTCAGATACTACCGGTGAACCAATACCCTGACCGGAAATAGGGTAGGCGCGGAAATAATTGTTTCCATACTCATGGGCGATCAGCCACCGGCCGTTCGCTGCGATGCGCTCAGTACTCTGCGCAAATAGCAGAATGTCTTTCTCCACCACGGCACCCAGCCCTGAGTTTTGCTTCAGATCGAAGAGGGAATACCGCAATTCGTACGGGCCCGTGCCATTGATCGCTTTGGTGGTGAAGATGTAGTATAATGTCTCATCACCCGGCACTGGCACAATCAGCGCGGATTGGGCAGACTGCGGATCGCCACCAATGCCCGTGTCGATCACGGCATTCGTTTGATCAAATACCTGATCACCATCCGTATAAAAAATGACTTCACCATTGCGATCGCAAATGATGGAGCATCCTTCCGGAGCATTCATGGCACTGACATTTAGCGCCACCGGAGGTTGCTCATTGAAATCAATTCCGGCCCGGTTTCCAAAGTACCAGACGTTAGCCCGTTGATCGGCCAGATCATATTCTTTTACATTCACTCCGGCATATCCCGAACAACCGCCAGCGTCTGTCGCTACCACATAATAATATCCGGCTGAATCCGGTGTCAGGGTTAGTCCGGTGTCACCGTTGGACCACACGACCGATGTCGGTGTGCCGCCTTGCACTTCCAACGTGACAGAGAATTGAGTTGGTGAAGATGAACCCCGGGGAGGAGGAAACTCGCTGCGACAGGCCGTAGTGTCCTGAACCAGTTGCAGCGTCAGAGGAAACGGATTAATGGTGACCGGTTGGGTGACGGATTGCGTTTGCCCCTGAAAGAATGCACGCATCGTAACGTTGAATGTACCCGCGGTTTCATAGGTGTATACCGGGCTCCAGGCCGTGGTATCGAAACCCGGTTCAAATTCCCATTGCAGACTGTCGGCAGCCGGTTGCACATCCGGGAAAAAACTGGTGGGCGAATTCTGGCAAATTCCCCGGGTGGTAAACGACAAAATGAAATTGATGTTCGATCGAGGTATAAAAGAAGGAAATTGAGTGGCGTTGAAGTTGGTGTTGCCGAGTGGCAAGGCCGTATACGTCACCGCTGCTGCAACCGTATCGATGTTTGAAAAGCGCCCCAGCAGGAACGGACCTCCGTTCGTGGCCTGGTAGAGGTGATAAATCGAACTATCGGGCGCTATTTGCAAACCGTAGCTTCGGAAGAGCGGGCCAGCCACGAGTGGCGCCAGCGTGGTAGTCGGGTTAAGGTAATCGTATTGAAAAACCTGGGGAGCAATGCCGGCTTCTCCGTGTCTCGAGAGGTACAGGAAATTCCCACTGTTATTCCACTCAATGTCATAAATGGCCTGATTGGTGGTGGAGGGGATACCGGTATTAAGTATGAAGCTATCGAATGTAAGACCACCCGTTGCCGAATTGAAGTTCATAATAAACGCATCGGTGCTCGCATCTTGCGGTGACACTGCCATGCGGTTGGCCCGTGCGGAATAGGAAAAGTTAGCGACTGTGGTTGGGAACGCAATACCGGAAAAATTCGTGGTGGCAAACGTGCCAGCCGGGTAACTCGCGGCATTGATCAGGGTGACCGAGTAGGTTTGGGAGTTCACTTGCTGGGTGATCAGCCAAAAATCGGTGCCGTTGGCATGCGGAATAACGATCATGCCCTCAGCCCGGTTGGGCAGCGTGGCGATCACATTATTCTTTGGATTTTCAACCTGTCCCAATGCCGGTGCGGGAAATATGGCATTGCCAAAAAGCGCCAGGTCAACCACGCTCCATCGAATGGTGCCGCCTGCCGTGAAGTTAGCCGAGTTGGTGAAAACGAAATACTTATTGGGTTGGCCGGGCACCGGTGTAATGGCGGCCGGTTGGTTGCCTCCGGTGTTTCCCAAAAGGCCCGAGTTCGGCATCAGCAAATGACAGGCATCGTACACGCGATCGCCATCGGTGTAGAAAAGAAGATTTCCGGTGGTGGGATCTGTGGCCACGGCACCCCCGGCTGTGCCAAAAGGCGTGGCCTGGTTCGTCACCACGCTCGCGCTGTTATTGCCCCGATTGAAGCGAAGACCGGAATTGGAGTTCCCGAAATACCAATTGTGTTGGGCGAGTGTCTGCGCCAAACTGGCATAACTACCCAGGCAGATGAATGCCAGGGCTACACCCGACTTATATATTCTCCCCCACATGTGTTTTGCACCTGCCAACGTACAATAAAGGTTAAGCTTCATCAAAATCTAAAACGCCCGGTTTGCACGAAAGTATACAAATTGACCAAAAATAACGTTAAGCAGAAGATTACCCATCAGGCGCAGCGTACTTTTATAAGTGTAGTCAAACATCGTAATTTGCTTTTATGTTTTTCGGAAAAAAGCAGCGGCTAGCGGGGTTCTTCGGTCTTATCGTCTTGATGCTGGGGAACAGCGCAACGGTAACTGGTCAGGATCCGCAGTTCTCGCAATTTTATGCGGCACCCCTGTACCTGAACCCGGCCTTTGCCGGATCGACCAACCAGGCCCGCGTGGGCATGAATTACCGAAACCAATGGCCTGCCATCGATGCCAACTTTAATACGATCAGCGCGTTTGCTGATTTTTATATCGAGGATAAGAACAGCGGGGTAGGTGTTTTACTCAATCAGGACCGGGAGGGTATTTTGGGCTTAAAGTCGTTCAGCCTCGCGCTTCAGTATTCGTACAACCTGGAGATCACCAAGGCGATTTCGTTTCGGCCGGGTATTCAGGTGGCGCTGTACAACCGCTCCATTAACTTCGACCGACTAACCTTTGGCGACCAGTTTGACCCGGCTACGGGTCAGGTGGTCAACCCGACTTCGGTGGAGAACCTGAATACCGGTGAACGGGTTTTCTTCCCTGATATTTCTGCAGGAGGCTTGTTCTATTCCAAGCGGGCGTGGTTGGGCGTTGCCGCCCACCATATTAATGAACCCAATCAGTCGCTCATCGGTGAGCAAAGCGAATTGCCGATGAAGCTCTCGGTTCATGCCGGGCTCAAGTTCTTCTTTAAGCCGGGAGTCATGGGCGAGGGATTTTATTCGCGGCCGCGCGAGCGGAGTGTCGCACCGGCTGTGCAGTACCGCAATCAGGGGCAGTTCGACCAACTGGATATTGGGGCGTACTTCACCTTTGAACCCATCATTATCGGCACCTGGTACCGGGGTGTGCCGTACAAACAGGTAAATGATTTCGCCAATAACGAGTCGATTGTACTGCTCATTGGCTTTACCCGCAAAGGCCCCAAGGAGACGCTGAACATTGGCTATAGCTTTGACTACACCATCTCCAAACTGGGCCCGGGTAGCGGAGGCGCCCATGAAGTGAGCGTGGTGTATAGCTGGAGCAACCGCAACCCGCGCAAGCCTCCGAAGGAAAAATTGATGATTCCCTGCCCGGATTTTTAATCCTCTCCGCTGCCGTCAATCCGGCAAAGGTTGTCCATCCCGATGTGCATCAACGCGTCTCCCGCATTGACCACCGGGTTGTTGTTGAGCCCCACTACATATCCCATAGAGGGGGACTTCACCTGTTCGTTGTATTCGCCAAAGGGATCGGTCAGTGTGCCGATGAGTTGATTTTTATGCACCAGGTCACCGCATCTAATAGTGGGTTGAAACAAGCCGGCCGTGCGTGCGCGGGCCCATGACGAGTGCCAGACAACCCGGTTTTCCTCCTTCGCAGCCGGAGCCCACTCAATCATCTTAAGATGCTTCATCAGGCGCAGCGTACCGTTAATGCCTTCTTCAATCGCGTGGGCATCCATGCGTAACGACTCGCCACCTTCGTACACGATAATATTTTTGCCACGTTTAGCGGCTGTTTGGCGCAGCGAATTTGGCCGGAAGGGCGAGTCAATGGTAAACGGGGCGCAAAAGGCGGCCGCCAGCTCTACGTTTTTTTTATCCTGCATCATGCACCGCACCTGCGGGTAGTTGGTGCGCATCGCACCACCGGTGTGAAAGTCGATACCGTAGTCGATGTAAGGAATGATATCATGCGTGAGGTGGTAGGCCACGCGGGCGGCCAGCGAGCCGGTCTTCCGGCCGGGGAAACTCCGGTTGACATCCTTGCCATCCGGAACCTCGCGTGAATAATTCAGGAATCCGTAAACGTTGATAATGGGCATGCACACGGTGGTGCCCCGCTGCACGCGGTTATGTCCGCTGTCAATAATTCTGCGGACTATTTCCATGCCGTTAATTTCATCGCCATGCATGCCGGCCGTCAGGGCCAGTACGGGGCCTGGCTCGGTGCCGTGGTAAACGTATACCGGTGTATCAATTTGGGTGCGTGACGGAAGGCGCGCAATGTTGATCACCACCTCCTTGAATTCTCCGGGGCGTACGTGCTGGTCAGCTATGATGAAATCTTTCACTACGGGTGTTGTTCAATGTCAACTCGTGCATTCAACTCCTTACGTGTTGAATCTTCGATCGTTTATGCATTCACTTTGTCCTTCTGAATTTTTTTTGTGCCGGCATGTTCTTCGATGTACTGGAAGATTTTTCCGGCAATGTCCACCTTGGTGGCGTGTTCAATACCTTCCAGTCCTGGAGATGAATTCACCTCAATGATCAGTGGCCCCCGTTTTGAGGGAAGCATGTCTACACCGGCCACGGCCAGCCCCATTTTTTTGGCAGCCTCCACCGCTGCGTGTTTCTCTTGCCGGTTGAGCTTCACCACTTCCGCATGGCCACCCCGGTGCAGGTTACTTCGGAATTCACCATCGCGTGCCTGTCGCTTCATGGCGCCCACCACTTCTCCATTCACCACAAAGGCACGAAGGTCCGCTCCCTTGGCTTCTTTGATAAATTCCTGCACAATGATGCGCGCCTTCACCCCGTGGAAGGCTTCAATTACCGATTGAGCCGCTTTTTTGTTTTCGGCCAACACCACCCCCAGGCCTTGGGTACCTTCCAGTAGTTTGATCACGACCGGGGCACCGCCCACCGCTTCAATAACACCCTCGGTATCGCGCGAGTAATCCATAAAGATGGTTTTGGGCAGACCCAGCCCGGCCCGGGAAAGTATCTGAAGGCTGCGCAGTTTATCCCGCGAGCGAATCAGCGCCTGAGACTCCACGGCCGTGAACACTTTCATCATCTCGAATTGCCGCACGACAGCTGCACCATAAAAAGTTACAGATGCCCCGATGCGGGGAATAATGGCATCGAAGTAGTCCAGTCTGCGGCCGTTGTACCAAACCATAGGGTTTTTCTTTTCAATCACGAGCACGCATTTCATGTGGTCGATGATTTCCACTTTGTGGCCGCGCTTTTCACCTGTTTCTTTCAGGCGTTGCGTGGAGTAGAGTTTGGAGTCGCGGGAGAGGATGGCTATGTTCATACACCGGGAATTTCAGCAGAAGGAGGGGCGGCCTGGCTGGCCATAAACGACAAATCTGTTTTGGTCACGTCAATCAGGAACCGATGCCGAAGGGTTTTGCGGCCAATCAAAACCGGAAACTTGAGATTGCCCCGATTGCTCAGGGAGAATTCAGCGCGTATCAAATGATCGAAAATCCGAATTTGGGTTTTGATCACGTAGCGAAGTTCCGCTTCGCCAAACGAATTCTTGATTTCCCGTTGTTCAAATTTCTTGACGCGAAACGGTCGTCCGGTGAATTCGGGATGTTCTTCATCCAGCAAAACAAACTCAAGCCGACCGTTCACCACACTAACCTGTGAACAATGCAGCGAGCAATTGTAAGCACCAGTATCAATCTTGGCATGAATGCCTTTCAACCCCAGTCCGGGTAGATCAACACGGTCGGAACGGCCCAGGATTTGCATACCGAAAAAGGGAAAGTTCAGGAAAATTAAAGGAAATAAAAAAGCCCCCGCGGGGCGGAGGCTTTATTTTTCACGTTACGAAATGATTACCCTTTGGCTACGGCAAAAGCCACTTCGGTGTTTTCCCACCGCAGCACCACCTTGTTGTTCTCAATGGTGATTTTGAAAGTCTCCACGAAGCTGGCGGTTTTTCCCGGCTTTACGGTAAACCGCACCACATCATTGGCCTGCTTGTAATCATAGGCACCCCGCTTAATGTCTTTATTAATGATGATGGTCCACTCGTTTTCGCCCGGAATGGTGTATAAGCCGTATTTGCCTTTGGCTACGGCATTACCTTCCAGTTTCACGTTGTCACTGAATTCAATCGCAGTGGTGGCATTGGCACCCGTGCGCCACACTTCACCAAAAGGAACTAATCCCCCCATCACCTTGCGCCCTTTGGCCGATGGCTGGTGATAATCCACGGTTACGGTAACGCCTCCGGCATTGCCGGTTGCCTTGTCCGGGGGGCTGGGCATTTTCTTGTCTTGTGCCAGGGCGGAAAACGCCAGTGTTACGAGGGCTAAAAGAAATTTGATTTTCATAAAGTATATGGTTTGATAGTTGGTTTTACACGTGGTCATCAACGAAAAAATGCCCCGAAAAATTTCCGGGGCACCTTTTATTTAACAACTAAACATCCTGTAAACTGATGTTTATAACGTTGAATACGTGAATGGGTTTTGCCGTTTGGGGCGCTTTTTTCCATTCATCATAAAATCAGCGTTTGAACGGATTAAGGGCTGACAGGGCCCGCTTGCCTCCGCCCATTTTATTCATCGTTTTCATCATTTTGCGCATGTCCTCGAACTGCTTCAGCAACTGATTAACCTGCTGCACCGAGGTGCCGCTGCCTTTGGCAATGCGGTTCTTGCGGCTGTTGTTGATCAAGTCGGGGTTTGCCCGTTCCTCATTGGTCATCGAGCGAATGATGGCTTCAACCGGCTTAAAACTGTTGTCGTCCAGGTCAACATCCTTCATGGCCTTGCCCACGCCCGGTATCATACCCAGCAAGTCCTTCATGTTTCCCATCTTCTTGATTTGCTCCAGTTGGGTGAGGAAATCACTGAAGTCAAACTGATTTTTTCGGAGTTTCTTCTGCAAACGAGCCGCCTCTTCCTGATCGAAGGTTTGCTGGGCTTTTTCCACCAGCGTTACTACGTCACCCATGCCCAGGATGCGGCTGGCCATACGATCCGGATAGAACCGATCGATGGCATCCATCTTTTCACCCGAGCTGATGAACTTGATGGGCTTCTCCACCACTCTCCGAATGGACAACGCGGCACCACCGCGCGTGTCGCCATCCATCTTGGTGAGTACTACGCCATCGAAGTTCAAACGGTCATTAAACGCTTTGGCTGTGTTCACCGCATCCTGGCCTGTCATGGAGTCAACCACAAACAACGTTTCGGACGGGTTGAGCGCCTCTTTCAACCGCGTGATTTCGTTCATCATCTCCTCGTCCACGGCCAGACGGCCGGCCGTATCGACAATTACGACTCGGGCATTTACATTTTTGGCGTGTGCCAGTGCGGCCTTGGCAATGCGCACGGCATCTTTGTTGTCGGGTTCTGCGAATACCTCCACGCCAATTTGCTCGCCCAGTACTTTCAATTGGTCGATGGCCGCAGGGCGGTAGATGTCGCAGGCGGCCAACAGCACGCTGCGGCCCTGCCGTTTCAGGTAGCTGGCCAGTTTTCCGCTGAAGGTGGTTTTACCCGATCCTTGCAAACCCGCAATCAGGATTACGGCCGGATTTCCATCAATGCGGATGTCCTGGCTTTCGCCCCCCATGAGGTGCGTGAGTTCATCGCTGGTGATTTTAACCAGCAACTGGCTGGGCGAAATGGCCGTGAGCACGTTTTGGCCCATCGCCTTGGTCTTGATTTCGTCCGTGACCTCCTTGGCGACCTTATAATTCACATCGGCATCGATCAAGGCCTTACGGATTTCCTTAATCGTGCCGGCTACATTGATCTCGGTAATTCGACCCTGCCCCCGCAGCGTCTGAAATGCTTTTTCGAGTTTAAGACTAAGATTATCGAACATAACTCACCCTTGTGATTCAAATAAAATGGAAGGCAAAGGTAGCCATTTTTCAATGCCGGAAACCGATAAAGGGCAAAGGCTGGCCCGAACGAAAATGGGTGTTGGGTAATAACTCCAAAAAGCCATACACCTCCTTCAGATTGGCAAAATCGCCTGAGCCACCGCCTGGCACCGGGTAGGCGATGTTTTGACCGTTCTCATGGGCGATCTTCACTTGCAGAAAATAGGTGAGGGGCAGCTCGTTATCGTAATCGGAGGCGAGAATCGCTTTCGGCCACTGGAAACTATTCATGAGCCAGGGCTTCACATACCGGTGAAAGCACATAAACGTGGAAACCGGATTGCCAGGCAGGGCAAACACGGTGTGTCGGGGTGAGGTGCCAAACCAAAGCGGCTTCCCGGGGCGTTGGCTCACCTGATGAAAATGCTGTTGAATGCCCAACGACCGGAGCACGTCCGGAATGAAATCAAACTTACCCTGCGAAACGCCTCCGCTCAGGATGATGAGTTGGTGGCGGTTAATCCTATCGGGCAGGTCGCGTTTCAGCACCTCCCGGTCATCCGGCACATGAAACAGATTGGCTTCGATGCCCACCTGGCGCAAGGCAGCGGACAAGGCATAACTATTCGACCGTCTGATCTGGTGCGGCAGGGGTGTGGCCTCAATATCCACCAGTTCGTCACCGGTGGAAATGATGGCCGTGGACGGCCAGGACAACACGTTAACTTCGGTTTGCCCTACGGCTGCCAGTAAAGCGACTTCAGCGGGTGAAATTTTTTGCCCCGGGCCCAGCAATGTGGTGCCCCGTTGGGCATCCTGACCCTGCGTGTGAATGCTCTGGCCGCGTGGCAAGTCATCTATACGAATAATGGCAACACCACCTTCAATTGAGACATCTTCATAGCGTACCACCGTGTCGCAACCTTCGGGCAACACGGCACCCGTCATCACCTCGAGGGCGACACTGGCATCGGGCAATCGCTGTTGGGGAGCGCCTGCGGCCTGCATCCCGCGCAGGTCATAGGTTCGTTGTCCGTTTTCATATGATGAATAGGCGATCGCGATGCCATCCATGGCTACCCGATGGAACGGAGGGAAGTCGCGATCGGCCGTTACGCGGCCGACCAGCACACGGCCCACGCTATGTTGCAGCGGTACGCGCTCTGACGTGGCCACGTGCGGATGGGCCTGGATAATCCTGGTAGCTTCGGCTACACTCACCATGAAAATGTACTTTTAGCTTTCAATATAGCAAGATGGCCAACAAGCTAACGCATGTGGACGATACCGGGCGACCGCGCATGGTAGATGTGACCGGAAAAAACGTAACCGTTCGCACGGCCCGAGCCCGAGCAACCGTGCATTTGGGCAAGGCGATACTCCGCCAGTTGACGGACGATGGGTTTGTGACGAAAAAGGGCCCCGTCTTTCACACCGCTATGGTGGCGGGCGTGATGGCGGCCAAAAAAACGGCTGACCTCATTCCCTTTTGCCACCCGCTGCCGCTCAACGATTGCCAGGTGAAAATCGAGGTGAAAGGCGAGCGGGTGGTGATTGTGACTGATGTTAAGACGGAGGCGAAAACCGGAGTCGAGATGGAAGCCCTGACGGCTGCTTCCGTAGCAGCGCTCACCGTGTATGATATGTGCAAGGCGCTCGGCCATACGATGGTGATTGAGGAGGTGTGTCTTCTCGAAAAGCGCGGGGGCAAGTCGGATTTCAACAGAAAGAGTGGATAACTCACATAAGGCCGGGCGTGTGTGGGCGTTGGTATTTGAATCAATAAAACCCCGTGAGCCATGCAGTTAGAAAAGATCAGATTTACCGGTAAGTGAAATGCCGCGCGGCAATAATCCGTAAAACGTTACACGGCAAGTGCAAAGCTGCAAATTGATGAAAATGAATTCATGAGTTGGGCGATTTTCGTAACCAAGATTGTTGGCTTATGAAAAACACACCTCGCCCTACCAATGGCATGTATATTGACTTGCTGCTGCTTGTATCAGCCGGATTTTTTATTGCTCTTGCACTCGTAACGGTGGGCTCCATGGTGTTCCACTGACACACGGAGCCGGTAGGATTACCGGTTTAGAGCGCCTGGGATGGCAACCAGCTGGCCCCGTATCGTTAGTGAGTTGCGGTTTTCTCTGGTTTGGCTGAAATCCATTCTGCACCATCTTCAAACACTTCTTTCTTGAAAATCGGCACGTTGGTTTTCAGTTGATCGATGATATACTGGCAGGCCTCGAACGACTCCTTGCGGTGCCGGGTGGAAACGGCTACCACCACTGCGGTTTCACCGGGCTTTAAGGTGCCCACACGATGCGCAACGGCCCATCCCAGCAGCGGCCACTTTTGGGCTGCGGCATCAATGATTTTGCGTGTCTCCGCTACGGCCATGGCTTCGTAGGCTTCGTACTCAAGCCATACTACTTTTTTATTGTTTGCCGTGTTGCGCACGTCCCCGATAAAAACATTAACGGCCCCCGCATTCAGACTGGAGGCCGTTTCAACGACTTTCAGAATATCAATCGGATTTTCGGTGATCTTGATCATAACGGTAGGATTTTAAGGGTGAATGAACGACACTGAAAATGTACGATTAAAAAAAGCCTTTCGAAAATGACTTTCATCATTTGAGGCTAACCTCCGCTCACGGGCGGAATGAGCGCGATTTCGTCCCCTTCGGCAATGGCTTGCTGGTCGGTTGCGTACTGATGATTGACCGCCAGGTATAACGAACGCAACTCGCCCAACTGCGGGTATCGGGCCACCAAAAACTGTCGCAAATCACCCACCGTCAGGCCGGGGAAGTCAACTTCCACCTCGCGGCCACCGAGAATCTCCGCCCCGATGCCAAATACTTTCAGTCGGCACTTCATGCCGTAAAGGTAGTAAGCGGTTAATGAAACCTTGCTAATTTTGGCCAATGACTCCGGTGCTGCACGACAACCATGGTCGCCCGATTTCGTATGCGCGGCTGGCCGTTACCGACCGGTGTAATCTCCGATGTTTTTATTGCATGCCCGAGGAGGGTATTCGCTATCTCCCCAAGAAGGATCTTCTGACGTTTGAAGAAATCGAACGACTGGTTGCGATACTGGCAGGTTTGGGTATTCATAAAATCCGCATCACCGGGGGCGAGCCCTTTGTTCGCTCCGATCTGATGGATCTGATCCGGAAAATCAGCCGCATTGAGGGCATACAGTCGTTGCACCTGACCACTAATGGAGTGTTGACCGCGCCTCACATTCCGGAGTTGAAGGCATTGGGTGTTCGCTCGGTGAACCTCAGTCTGGATACCCTCGATCGAACCCGGTTTCAGGTGATCACCCGAAGGGATGAATTTGACGCTACATGGCGCACGCTGATGCAGTTACTGGTGGCAGGTATTGGGGTTAAGATTAATGCCGTGGTCATGGAAGGGAAAAATATCGATGACATTATTCCTTTTGTTGAACTGACACGCACGATGCCGCTTCATATTCGGTTTATCGAAGAGATGCCGTTTAATGGCGAAGGATCACACTATCCCCGACTGAACTGGACCTACCGAACGATTTTGGAATACATTCAGTCGCAATACCGACTTGAAAAGCTGCCCGATGAGCCGCACAGCACTGCGTATACGTACCGGGTACCCGGATTTGTAGGTGATGTAGGTGTGATTGCCGCCTTCAGCCGAACATTTTGTGGCACGTGCAACCGCATACGCGTTACGGCCCAAGGCATGTTGAAGACCTGCTTGTACGATGATGGCGTATTGGATTTGAAAAGCTTGCTGCGCAGCGGGATACCCGATGATCAAATCCGGATGGAACTGGGCAAGGCCTTCCGGCAGCGACCAAAAGACGGATTTGAGGCTGAGGGAAAACGAACGAAAGTAGTGACGGAATCGATGTCAACGATTGGAGGATGAAGAAAGAATATCTGATTTTGCTGTTGATCACGTGGGCGTTGGTGGCGGAAGCACAGAACCAATTGCCGACCTCTTCATTTGTAGTGCGGGGTGCTGTAACGCGCGAGGTAACGATAACCCAACAGGACTTGCTGCGCCTGCCCATGCAGGAATTGGGTGATGTCGTGATAACGAATCACCTGGGAGAAAAGAAAAGTGAAATCCGTCAGGTACAGGGTGTTCGGCTGCGCGAAGTTCTTCAACCAGTGGAAATAGCGGAGGCATCTCCCCGGTTGCTGAGCGAATACTTTTTTGTCTTTCGCAGCCGCGATGGCTACACGGTCGTGTATTCCTGGAATGAAATTTTTAACGCGCGGTCAGGCGAGCGGTTTTTTCTGGTCGTGGGTAAGGATGGTAAAAAAATCAGCGAGTTGGACGATGCCATTCTGATGCTGGCCCCGGATGATCAGCGCACCGGAAGACGCTATCTCAAAAGCCTGAGTACAGTTGACGTAAAACGGGCACCCTGATGGAGTGGTACCTGCTCATTAATCTGTTTTTTGTCATTGCACTCGTTTATGCCTCCGTTGGTTTTGGCGGAGGTTCCAGTTATCTGGCGCTGCTGGCCGTGGTCGGCATTTCGGTGGTGGTGATGCGACCTACGGCCTTGCTGTGCAACCTGATGGTGGTGGCGGGGGGCACGTGGGTGTTTTTTCGCGAAGGTCAGGTGGAATGGAAGCGCATCTGGCCCTTGCTGGTGTCAAGTGTTCCGATGTCTTATGTTGGTGCCACCATCACCTTTTCGCGCGAGGATGTTTATTTTCAAATCCTCGGTTTCTCGCTTTTGCTCGCTGCCCCTTTTCTGTGGCTGCAGCCCCACGAGCAATCTTCGGTTCGGCCGCTTCCGGTGGTCTGGTCTTTCGCTATCGGAAGTTCGATCGGGTTTGTTTCCGGATTGGTAAGCATCGGTGGTGGAATTTTTCTGTCACCCGTATTGTATTTCCTCAGCTGGGGCCGTGCGCGACAGATTTCTGCCGCTGCCTCTTTGTTTATTCTGGTGAATTCACTGAGCGGGTTGGCCGGGCAGTGGCAACAGGTGTTGGATTTGCCGTGGCGGTTTGTGGCGCCCCTGCTGGTGGTTGTGGTGGCAGGCGGCCAAATCGGTTCACGCCTGGGCGCCCGCAAGTTTGATCCGCTGTGGATCAGGCGCATCACCGCTGTGCTGATTGCCGTGGCGGCTGTGTTTGTGTTAAAGGACCATTGGTTTTAGCCTGGGTTTTCGGCTTCCAATCGGCAATTCCACCCTTACGCATTGGAATTCGCAGGGATTGGCCTTAGGCCGATACTGACTTAATGTACAGAATGCGCCATGTTTTGACGGGCTCCAAAGGCTACATTTTCAGCGTGTTGGCACGTAAATCGTGCAAATCATGAGCGGTGGCTATTAAGAATATTTGAGAGTTAGCGGAAATAGCAAAAGACAATGAGTAATAACAAAATAATACTAAACGGCTGCATTGATCAATTTAAGACTGATAATGCATTAACCACATCTGATAGCGAAACCTTTGAACTGTTTGCAATGACTCAAGTAACAAAGTCGAAATGAAAGCTCCCCTTACTTAGTAGCATCCAAAATTAAAGAATTCCACGATGAACTTTCATCCTGTTGGAATGTGGGAAACTCCACGCCCCCCAAGGGCTGGTGGAGTTTTCCATATTTCAA
>Ga0068872_10000393_pt1 | contig 36745 bp, 24 predicted proteins | sample NOAtaG_7_FD_66441 | JGI IMG/M metagenome (GOLD analysis project Ga0068872, IMG submission 66441) | Freshwater lake microbial communities from Lake Erie, under a cyanobacterial bloom - NOAA_Erie_Diel1S_2200h metaG | ecosystem: Environmental > Aquatic > Freshwater > Lake | place: USA: Ohio, Lake...
GAACGTTCCACAGTGATCATCATAAGGACTAATAGAATCGTCTTATGGTTGGTTGTCTGTGCGCTTTTCTTTATTGCCTACCAGCATTTTTATCCAAAACCAAGGATTGATTAGTTGTTCCCGAAGTTGAAGATCGGTGTACATGCCCGAAAAGTAATCAATGATTTTTTGGTTTCCTGAAATAACGAAAGCCAGGAAATTAAGCAGAAACGGATAGGCCCCTGCCTTTTGCATACGGTAGCTTAGCTGCATCTCAGAGCCCAGGACCCGCTGTACGCGCACATCATAAGCCTTTAAGAACGCTGCGCTAAAATTTTGCTGGGACAGGCATTGTGCAGCCTGTTCTGCTGCGATGAACCCGCTATACATAGCATTACCTATGCCTTCTCCTGTTAGCGGATCAATCAAATGGCCTGCATCCCCTACAAGCATATAATTATCCCCGGATACCGGGCGTACCTTAGAGCCTAAGGGCAACCCATACCCGCGGATATCCCCCACCCTTTCTGCCCCTTCAAACCTTGGGCCGATCGAAGGATGGTGTGCTACGATCTCTTCAAGTACTTTCGCCAGGTTGAGTTTTTTCTTTTTCACCACGTCCGTACGCATACCAACCCCCACATTTGCCCATCCTCCGGGAAGGGGGAACATCCAGAAGTACCCGGGACAAAGCGCCTTCAGGAAATGCATCTCGATTGCACCCTCCCCTTCGAAACCCTGTACATTCCGGTAATAAGCCCGTACCGCCCCTGCATGATGCCCGGAGTCTTTTGCAAGGCCTGCATACTGACGGCTAAAAGCAGAATGGGCGCCATCGGCTACAATCAGCAGGCGGGCCTCTACAGGCCCTGCTTCCGTCTGGAGCAGGAAACCCTGTGCAGTTTTTTTATAGCCCAGACATGCGGTGCCTTCCCAAAACCGGATATTTTCCCTTCGCTTGACTTCTTCTACAAGAAAGTGGTCAAAATCCATCCGCTTGCTCACATAGCCCGGTGCAAAAGGCATTTCCCTTTTTCCGGTAAACTGAAAAGGGACTTCGACCGCCTTATTGTTGGGCGCATAAAACCGGATACCCCAGATATCCTGCTGGATATGGTGGCCGAGGAAACGCTGGAGGATTTCAGGGTCCAGCCGGTTCAGCAAAGTAGTTACCTTCCCGCTAATCGCATCACCGCAGATTTTATCCCGCGGGAACACCGCTTTATCCAGCAGCAGGCACGGAATACCCAGATAACTCAGGCGCAGGGCCGTGCCCGCACCCCCGGGCCCCGCGCCAAGGATACAAATATCCGTTTGGTGCATATACCTTGTGTCTATTGATTGCCCCCCAGGATCAGTGGCAGGCCGTCTGATCCGGAGCCAACAATAATGACCTTGGAATTCGGCGAATTTGCTAATTGTAGCGTTGCCTCTATACCTTTGTCCTTCAGAATTTTATCTGACAAACTGGCACTTAGGATGGAATTTGCCTTGGCCTTGGCCTCCGCTTCGATAATCCGCCGCTCTGCTTCTTTGCGTTCCTGCTGAAGGATATATTCATATTTTAGAGCGCTCTGCTCGGCCTCAATTTTTTCTTCAATGGCCATACGCACCTTATCCGGCAGGCTGATCCCGCGGATCAGGGTAGCACGCAGGTCAATAAAATTACGCTCCAGCGTTGCCTGCAGGTCTTTCTGGATCATCTGCTGTACTTCGTCCCGGCGTGTAGAATATAACTCCTCCGGCGTGAAGCGCCCGATAATTTTCCGGACGGAAGACCTGATTTCCGGTCTGACCAGTGAGTTGAGGTAGTCCTGGCCAAAGCTCTCGTGCAGGAAGCCAATTTTGTCGAAACGCGGGTTGACCCGCACCGTCACGTCCACCTGGATATTCAGACCGTTACTCGACAATACTTCCATTTCCTCTTCGATCTGCTTTTCCCGGACATCGTACACGTACATGGTGTTCCACGGCGCGAGCATGTGGAAGCCGGGCTGATAAATATTTTTTTTATCCAATCCACCTGTAAAGCGCCTGAATAAAACCCCCTTGTTGCCGGCTTCGATAGTCAGAAAAGTCGCATTGGAAAAAATCAGGACTACGATAATACCGACAAATACCAATACAAGCGTAGTGATGATCCGTCCTTGGGCAGGACGCTGCATTCTTGGTTCACTCATAAATTAAGTTGGTTTATTAGTAGGGTAATTTAGTCTTTTTATCGTTGTCCGCACAAAAAAAATGGACAGAAAGCATTATTTTTCCTTCCAGTGTGGCCAATTTCATTTTTACTCCAGGGCCGACCCCCTTGCCATAGTGCAACAATGCGATTGTCGCAACCGCCCGATAACCGTTGTTGCCGCTAAAAAAGGACACTTTACGCTGTTTTTTTCACTATTTTTGCAAAAAAACAGCATAACGCATGAAGCAGTTACTGGTATTTTTGTCTATTGCCCTGATCGTTTTCGGGGCAACTGCATTCTCCCCCGGCGCGGGGACCGCAACAGGATCTTCCACCCCCAAGCCCGACGGACAAAAAATTTATAAGACCTACTGCGTTACCTGCCATGGCCTTTATGGCGATATGGGGGCCAGCGGGGCGGCCAACCTCGCTAAGTCCAACCTTCCCCTGGATGAGCGGATCAAGGTTATCACCAACGGACGCAATACGATGACCGGCTTCAAAGCCCTGCTTACGCCCGATAAGATCAAAGCAGTTGCAAAATATACCCTGGAACTCAAATGAACCCCGCCTAACGTGCAAAATCCGCATACAGGAAAAAAAATCCTCGTTACCGGTGCTTCTGGTCTTCTGGGGGCGCACCTCGTCGGCCATCTGCTGGACCAGGGCTATACGCATATCCGTGCGCTGCGACGGCCTGCCGAAAAAACAGTCTCTCCTTACGACGGATTTGCAGGAAAGATTACCTGGGTAGAAGCCGATATCCTCGACCTTCCCGCACTTGAAGAAGCCATGGAGGGGGCAGAGTGGGTATTCCATTGTGCAGGGTTGGTTTCGTTTGATCCAAGAGATGCCGGTTTATTACGGGAAATTAATATCGCCGGTACAGCCAATATCGTCAACCTTTGTCTTTTTATGGGCGTCGGGAAATTGCTTCATGTCAGTTCTGTCGCTGCTTTAGGAAGGACAAAGCCAGGTCAAACCATATCGGAATCCAGCAAATGGGAACGTAGCCATTTCAATACCCGATACGGCACCAGTAAATTTTTGGGGGAGCAGGAAGTATGGCGCGGTATTGAAGAAGGCCTGAATGCCGTCATCATCAACCCTTCGATCGTTCTCGGAAGTGGCCGATGGACCGACGGGCCGGGCAGGTTCTTCCCACTGCTGCACGGTGGATTTCCGTTTTACCCTGCGGGTGCTACCGCCCTTGTTGACGCCAGGGACGTCGCCAGGATGATGCTGATGATGATGGAAAGCCCGGTTGCAGGGCAGCGGTTTATCGCATCTGCCGGACATTTGTCATACAAGGATTTTTTCAAACAAATTGCCACGGCATTGGGACGTCCGGCCCCAAAGGTTAAACTCTCTCCGATCCTGCAGCATCTGGCGATGCGTTACGGCCAGCTAAAAGGTATCTGGAGCAGTGAACGCCGGTTCATCACCGCAGAAACGGTACGCCAGTCTTCCCTCGAATTTTTTTATGACAATTCAAAGTCCATAGAGCAGCTTGGGTTCACATATACCACGATAGAAAAAACGATTAGAGATGTGGCTGCAGGGTACCTGGCACACCTGGACACGAAGTGACCCTTTGCTATCCCTGCCCCTAAGGAAAGCCCGGGGTATCCGCTATCCTGGAAGTAACGGGGAATTGCCCTATCCACGCTAAAAAATGCGCTTACCAAACTTTTATCCCCTCAATCTCCTCGGACATCCAGCGCATACACATGGAATCGTCGTACACGGCATTGAACACAAACGGCCTGCCTGCGCGAAGGTACTGGTAAATCAGCAGATCTGTGGGCGGCGTGGGGATGTCCCCGAGCTGGTCGAAGGAGATCCATTCCAATTCTCCTTCCGGACACGCAGGCGGAGGGATAAACTCAATTTCCGCCCAGTAAATATGGCTCTGCCAGTTATAATCCAATGGCGAGGTCTCTGTCAGGATGCCGCCAAAAGACAAGGCTTCCAGACACAACCCCACTTCCTCCTTCAGCTCCCTCAGAGCTGCACTGTAAGGATCTTCAAAAGGTTCCAACTTTCCGCCAACAGGAAGATAATGCCCTACAAAAGGCGGCTTTGCACGACGCAGCAACAGGAAATGCTCCCGGTGCTTCAATACGACCATGGCAGCAGACCGCTTCAGGCCGAGGGGAAAATTTGACGAATCCGGCATTACTTCACGTTTTCGCGCACAAATTACTAATTTTGTACCTACAGTGGCAAAAAGCCGCTTTCCGAACCTTCACCTTAATTATATAAGTACACGCATGAAAACCAACCTTTCCCTTATCCTCAACGCGGTATTGTTCGTCGTCACAGGCTATCTGCTCGGTGCCCACCTCAAAGAAAAGAGCAGCACGGGACAAACCGCTCCCAAAACAAAGACCGAACAGGGCAATAACGGTGCGCCGAATATCGTCTATGTCAACTCCGACAGCCTGCTCAAAAATTTTGACGATTATCAGGCAAAAGTTAAAGAACTCGACAAAAAAGGTCAGGATGCCGAAGCCGCCCTCGTTTCCCGGAGCAAATCCCTGGAAAGAGACTTCCTGCAGACCCAGCAAAAAGTCCAGCAAGGTTTACTGACGCCCAATCAGGTCCAGCAGGAAGAGCAACGCCTCATGCTCAAACAGCAAAGCCTTGCCGCCGAGCAGGAAAAAGTGGGCAAACAGCTCATGGAGGAACGCCAGAAGATTCTCGAAGTACTCGAAAAACAAATCAAAGATATCCTCACCGAACTGCGCAGGGAAAAGGGCTATGACTTTATCCTTAGCTATGGCCCGGGTACAGGTGTGCTGATGGTCAATGATGCCCTCGACGTCACAAATGACGTACTCGAAAAACTCAACGAGAAAAAAGATACGACCGCTCCCGGTCAAAAGGATAAGTAAGAAGCGGTAAGCAGCCGACAAACGCTTCGCCAGGGATGCCATGCCAGGAAAAATGCGTCGTTTTTTATCCCTTTCAACGCATTTTTCCCTTGACATGCATCCCTTTTTTATTTATCTTTAAAACATATTGTTATATTTTTACAGATAGGTTAAAAATTTGCCTTCACGCAAATTTTTTTCGGCGCTTATGCGTTCCTTTTATGATTTCCAATTTTTAAAGTGCCCGCACAAAAAAGTTTTCCACATTTAATTTTCAATTATCCACATTTTTCATTTTTAGCTTTTTCTGCTTGATTTTTTAATTTAATTTTTTAAATAAAAATAAAACATTGAATTTCATATAAATATAATAAATATTTTATTTTAACACGAAATCATAAAAAACACACGATAAAGTTATCCACACCATGTGAGTAACTTTGTCGCATCAGATTTTGACTTTTCAGAATTAGGGAATACCTTGTAACTTCGAATCGCACAGCGGAAAACTACGTCTGACGGATCATTTAGAATAACCTCATTCCTTACTTTTAAAACTTTTCATTACTATGAACCACACGCTGAAAGCCGGGCAGGCTACCAAAAGCGGGTCAAAGACCTACAGTTACGAGGAAGCATTTAAGACAGCTACGGAATATTTCGGCGGGGACGAGCTGGCGGCCAATGTTTGGGTAAACAAGTATGCACTCAAAGACTCTTTCGGCCATATTTACGAGCGCTCCCCTGACGATATGCATCGCAGAATCGCCAAAGAAATCGCCCGGATCGAAGCTAAGTACCCCAATCCGATCTCTGAAGCTGATGCCTACGAACTCCTGCGTAATTTCCAGTACATTATCCCGCAGGGAAGCCCAATGGCGGGTATCGGCAACAACTACCAGGTCTCGTCCCTTTCCAATTGCTTCGTTATCGGCAATAATGCCGATTCGTATGGCGGGATTATCCGTACGGACGAGGAGCAGGTGCAGCTTATGAAGCGACGGGGCGGTGTTGGCCACGACCTTTCCCATATCCGTCCCAAAGGGACACCAGTGATGAACTCTGCGCTCTCCTCCACCGGTATCGTGCCTTTCATGGAACGCTACTCCAACTCTACGCGCGAAGTGGCCCAGGATGGACGCCGCGGAGCCCTGATGCTCACGGTATCTATCAAACACCCGGATGCCGAGACATTTATTGATGCCAAACTGGAACAGGGCAAGGTAACCGGCGCAAATGTCTCTGTACGCATAGACGATGCATTCATGAAAGCCGCCCTGGCAGGAAAAAAATACCGCCAGCAATTCCCCGTTGATGCCCCGGATCCATTAATCACCAAAGAAGTAGATGCCGCCGGATTATGGAGCAAAATCATCTATAATGCATGGAAATCTGCCGAGCCCGGAGTACTTTTCTGGGATACAGTTATCCGGGAATCCGTGCCCGATTGTTATGCAGATCTGGGCTATCGCACCATTTCTACGAACCCCTGCGGGGAAATCCCGCTCTGCCCTTACGACAGCTGCAGGCTGCTGGCAATCAATCTGTACAGCTATGTCGAAAATCCGTTCACGCCACAGGCAACTTTCGACTTCAATAAGTTCGGCCGCCACGTTCAGTACGCCCAGCGTATTATGGATGACATCATTGATATGGAACTGGAAAAAATCGAGCGCATCATCGAAAAAATTGCCGATGATCCGGAAGCCGACACGATCAAAGCCGTCGAGCTGCAGCTTTGGAAAAAAGTCCGCAAAACATGTCTGGAAGGACGCCGCACCGGTGTGGGTATTACCGCCGAAGGCGATATGCTCGCCGCATTAGGTATCCAATATGGCAGCGATAAGGCAATCGCGTTTACAACCGAAGTGCATAAAAACCTCGCCCTAAACGCCTACCGCTCCTCCGTAGAGATGGCACGCGAACGGGGGCCCTTCCTCATTTACGACGCCGAACGGGAAAAGGAAAACCCGTTCATCAACCGCCTTCGTGACGCAGACCCCGCCTTATACGAAGATATGGCAAAGTACGGCCGCCGTAATATCGCCCTGCTGACCATCGCCCCTACCGGTACAACCAGCCTGATGTCCCAGACTACCTCCGGGATCGAACCGGTTTTCCTGATCAGCTACAAGCGCAGAAGAAAAGTCAACCCCAATGATAAGGACGTTAAAGTCTCTTTTGTGGACGAAGTCGGCGACCACTGGGAAGAATACCACGTATTCCACCATAAATTCACCGACTGGCTGCGCATCAACAACTTCAACGTGGGAGAAGTCACAAAACTCCCTTCAGAGGAATTACAAAAAATTATCGAAAAATCGCCCTATTTCAAAGCGACCGCCAATGATGTGGACTGGGTGCAGAAAGTGAAAATGCAAGGCTCCATCCAAAAATGGGTGGACCATTCCATCAGCGTCACCGTAAATGTCCCGCAGGAAACTTCAGTGGATATGGTCAAGAAAATTTATCAGACGGCCTGGGAAGTCGGCTGCAAAGGATGTACCATCTACAGGGATGGTTCCCGCTCAGGTGTCCTTATCGCCGAGGATAAAGAGAAAAAAATCAAACCTAAAGCCGAGCAAAATGGTCATTTCCACGAAACCGGCGCCCCAAAACGCCCGGAACGCCTGGAGGCCAAAATCGTGCGCTTCATGAACGCCGACAAACCCTGGATCGCTGTGCTCGGCCTCTACCAAAACCGCCCTTACGAAATCTTCACCGGTGCGGCCGTGGATACGTTCCGTCTTCCCGATTATGTCCAGAATGGCTGGATTATCAAAGCTAAGGACGAAAATAGCAAAAACCGCTATGACTTCCAGTTCATGGACCGCGATGGATACCGCATCACCATAGAAGGCCTTTCCCGCTCCTTCAATAAAGAGTACTGGAACTATGCCAAGCTCATCTCCGGTGTCCTGCGCCATGGAATGCCCCTCGAACACGTCGTGGAATTGGTCGAAGGCCTCAATGCCGAACAGGATTACATCAATACCTGGAAAAACGGTGTCGTCCGGGCTTTAAAGCTTTTTATCCCCGATGGCACAAAAGCGACCAAAGCAGCATGCCCGGATTGTGGAGACCCCGATGGGCTCCTCTATAAAGAAGGTTGCCTGATCTGCAAGAGCTGTGGGCACTCGGAATGCAACTGACCTGCCTGAATTTTTGATGGGGCTGCCGCATAAGTCCTCTGGCAGCATTCGCCACCGAAAAATATTCTTTTGAAACGGCGATTTTGTTGACTTTGCTTCGCAAAGTCAACAAAATCGCCGTTTTAAAAGAATTTTATCCGGAGGATTTTCACACAACCCCTTACTTAATCTTCTCCTTCATCGTGGTGGCCGTCAATCAATTTCTGCTGTACATCGGCAGGCACAGGGTTGAAATCAGCAAATTCCTGGTGGAAATGGGCCCTTCCCTGGGAAATGGAGCGAAGGGTACTGGAGTAGAGATATAACTCCGCCTGCGGTGCCCTCGCAATGATTTTCTGAAAATGCCCCTCGGAATCCATGCCCATAATCATTGCCCGCCGCGTTTGGAGATCGCCCATAATATCCCCGGTAGCCTCGTCCGGACAAAGGATTTCGAGGTTCATAATCGGCTCCATCACCTGGGGCGAAGCCTCGCGGAATGCCTGCCGGAACGCCATTGAAGACGCAGTCATAAAGGCCTGGTCATTCGAATCTACGGGGTGCATTTTGCCGTCATAAACACTGACCCGGATATCCTGGCAGTACGATCCGGTAAGCGGGCCCTGCTCCATTTTTTGTAAAATACCTTTTTTGATCGCATTCGAAAATTTGGAATCAATTGACCCGCCAACGATACACCAGTAAAAAGCGAGTTTTCCGCCCCAGGGCAGGTCTTCTACTTCTTTCTGGCGCACGGTAAGGCCTGCGGGATCCGTCATCCCCTCATGGTATGGTTCGAGGCGCATGTGCACCTCTGCAAACTGCCCCGCTCCACCAGTCTGTTTTTTATGCCGATACTGCGTATTGGCCGGTTTGGTGATCGTCTCCCGGTAAACAATCCGGGGGGGGATAAAGCCCATAGACACCCCATGCAGCATTTCAACCCGGTGCCTGACGAGGTCGAGATGTAATTCCCCCTGGCCGTGCAGCCATATCTGCCGCGCTGCAGCAGATTGTTCCACGATAAGGGTGGGGTCTTCCTCATTAAGGGTATGCAAGGCTTTCATGAGTTTTTCCATATCTGCCTTGTTTTGCTGTTCAATGGCGACCGTCACCCGCGTTTCCGGAAAGTGCATCGGCTCCAGGGTCCGGTCGGTTCCCTTTGCATTCAGGGTATTATTGGTGTGAGAATTTTTCAGCTTCACCGTAACCCCGATATCGCCGGCCCGAATCTCGTCCACCTGAATGCGCTCTTTGCCATTCGCGATAAAAATCTGGCCAAAACGCTCCGTGCTGCGGTTAACAGAATTGACCAACTCATCGCCCGGTTTCAGCAGGCCTGAATACACTTTAAAATAGGAGACCAGACCAACCCGCGGCTCTGAAATCGTCTTGTAAATAAATACCGTTGTGGGATCGCTGCTGTTACAGGCCAGTGTCCCTCCATTGGTCAGTAGCACGGGCCTGCGGTCGAGCGGTGTAGGGCAAACGTCATTGATAAAGCCCATGATCCGGCCACTGCCCATATTTTTTGCGGCAGAACAACAAAAAACCGGGAAAATCTGATGGTTGGCAATCCCGATCCGCAAGCCGCGGGCGAGCTCGTCTTCGCCGAGGGTGCCCTTTTCAAAATATTGCTCCATCAAACCCTCATCGTTTTCAGCAGCAGCCTCCACAATCGCATTGTGCATTTCCATCGCCCGTTCCAATTCAGCAGCCGGAATCTCTTTTTTCTCCGGCTTGCCACCCCCTGCAGGAAAAACGTACATCACCATACGGAGCGCATCAATGATTGTATTGAATGCACTGCCAGCATTCAGGGGGTATTGAAAAGGCAGGACGTGGTTGCCAAAACGCGCAATCGCCTGGGAAAGGGTATTTTCAAAGTCCGCTTTTTCATGGTCCATTTGGTTGATCACAAAAATAGCAGGCGCCTGGAACTTATCCAGATAGTCCCAGACCAACTCGGTACCAACCTCCACACCACTCTTGGAATTCAGCATAATCACCCCCGTAGAGCCGACTTTCATCGAAGAGACAACCTCACCTACAAAATCGTCCAAACCTGGCGTGTCAAGAATATTGATTTTCGAGCCTCTCCAAGTTACATGCATCAAAGCACTGAATACAGACCCACCCCTTTCCTTTTCAAGGTCGGTATAATCCGAGACGGTGTTTCCCTCCTCTACGCTGCCCCTGCGGCTAATCTCCCCCGCCTCAAACAGCATGGTCTCGGCAAATGTGGTCTTGCCCGAGCCTGAATGCCCGAGCAGCACGACGTTCCTGATGTCCCTGGTGTCAAAACCCATATCCGTAAATGTTTATTTGGTGAAAAAACCCCCTTTTCGATGATCAGACTTGTTGCACCGGAATCATCAAGGGCTCAAATGGTCTTTCCCACCCATACACGCCTTTTTTAGGTCGCGTAGCCAGGCCATGCTTCCTAATAAGCTTTAGCATGAACAGAAAAACCGCATTTCCCCATCAAGCCAGCACATCTGAAAAGTCTATTGTTCTAACAAAAAAGGGCTTTGCAAATTTTCGTTCTGAATATAAGCATTTTTTACAATTATGTATATTTTTTTTTCAAATTAACCATATAAATGAGCCTATCGCAAAAGACGTTTGCCGCCTACAGCACAGAAAATCTTGAATGGATACCATCTGCTTTGATTTCGCTTCATAAAATCAAAGCAGATGGCGTCCATCTAAAAGAATTTGACTTTTTACACGATCCCCACATTTCAAATTTTATTCTCCTTACCGCAGAAGGCCGCGAAATACAAATTGAGACGGCCTCTTTCGAATGATAATTTGGTATGTAGTGCTGAAAAATAGCTTTTGAGATACGCCCCCATAAAATAGTTTCGAATAATTTAAAAGTTGGCGTACCTTTCAGCTAATGATTCAGTCGGTTATTAAACCGGCCACTATTTTCCTGAATTACTTACAAACTACCAATGACAATGATCACCCACGCCATGCTTAACGGCCACCTTTCCCGTGCGGAGGCGTTATCTTTACATGTCAGCGACCTTTCGATCCTGCGGGGTTATGGGATTTTTGATTTCTTTCTGTTTCTGAAAGGGCAACCCCTTTTCCTCGAAGACTACCTGGACCGGTTTTACCGCTCTGCAAAACTCCTTCACCTGGATATCCCTTTCTCCAGGGAAGCATTTGCCGCGCAAATCTTACAACTCATCGAAGCCAATGGCCAGCAGGAAGGAAGTATCCGCCTGCTCCTCACTGGTGGGTACTCCGCAGATGGATATACCCCTTCTGAACCCAACGTGCTTATTCTTCAATATCCACTGCCCGCACAAGCCTGGGACACAACGGCTACCCTGAAACTAATCACCCACCGGCATCTCCGCGAGCTGCCCGAGATCAAGACCACAAACTACATCACCGGGATCAGCCTGCTACCCGAACTAAAAAAACACGGTGCCGACGACCTGCTCTATCTCGACGGCGAGTGGATCCGTGAATCCGTCCGCTCTAATTTCTTCCTTGTCCTGGAAGGAGACCGCGTTGTCACCCCTGCCCAAAAAATTCTGTTGGGGGTAACCCGCAAACAAGTTTTACACCTGGCCAGGCAACGCTATACGGTCGAAGAGCGCGAAGTCCACGTTTCGGAGATCGCTAAGGCCAAAGAAGCATTCTTCACCAGTTCCACAAAGGGTATTTTCCCTGTGATCCAAATAGACGGCCGCCCGGTAGGGGATGGAAAACCCGGACCGGTCAGTAAACAGCTTCAACAGGATTTCATAGCGCATCTGGAAGCGTATTTACAGGAGAAACTTACCGTTACCGCTTCATGACCATGCCCAAGGTTGCCGTCGTACAAGCTGCCCCGGTATTATTCGACCTGGAAGGAAGCCTCGAAAAAGTCAGGCACTGGACCGCACTGGCCGCCGGGGAAGGCGCTACACTCGTCTTATTCCCGGAAGCCTTTCTGTCGGGATACCCCAGGGGCCTGTCCTTTGGTACGGTCGTCGGCAGCCGTTCGGCAGAGGGCAGGGCGGACTGGCTACACTATTATAAGAGTGCGGTCAAGGTGCCCGGGCCTGCAACCGATATCCTGGCGGATATCGCCCGTAACTTTAGGGTAACGTTGGTAATCGGTGTAACGGAAACCGGGGAAAGCGGGGGCACACTCTTTTGCACCTTACTATATTTCGGTCCGGATGGCCAGCTCCTGCACCGCCACCGAAAAATAAAACCGACCGCTGCCGAGCGGATCATCTGGGGCGAAGGACAGGGCGATGACCTCTTAGTCCTGGATACCCCCTCAGGACGCCTCGGGGGATTGATCTGTTGGGAAAATTATATGCCCCTCGCCCGGATGGCCCTGTATGAGCAGGGTATCCAGGTATATCTCGCCCCTACCGCCGATCAAAGGGAAAGCTGGCAGGCGACCATCCGCCATATCGCATGCGAAGGCCGTTGTTTTGTACTTTCCGCCAATCAGTTTGTACAAAAAAACATGTATCCCGAACGTTTTCAAAACGAACTTGAAGGGCAGCCAAATATCCTTTCACGGGGGGGTAGTGCTATTATCTCCCCAATGGGCGAAATCCTCGCAGGACCATTGTGGGACCAGGAAGGTCTCCTTACCGCTCAGATTGACCTTGAAGAAGTCATCAAATCCAGGATGGATTTTGATGTCGCCGGGCATTACCAGCGACCGGATATTTTTTCTTTTTCGTGGACGAAAAACAGCTCTTCTTTCCCTTTACGCTGACCCGAGTTTGTGTAAACTGCCTCCAGCCTGTCATTTGGTCCTTTGGCAGCTTACGCCGCCAAAGAATATTTTCCAGAACGCCGATTTTGTTGATTTTGCAAAGCAAAATCAACAAAATCGGCGTTCTGGAAATATTATTCTGCTGCCTTCGGCAGCAGAATTCAGAATTCTTTTCGGACACCCCCATATTTTTTTAGAAGTTGCCCCATAAGTCCTTTGGCAGCTTGCGCCGCCAAAGAATATTTTCCAGAGCGCCGTTTTCATTGATTTTGCTTCGCAAAATCAATGAAAACGGCGCTCTGGAAAAATCTTATCCTGCCGCCGAAGGCGGCAGGATACTTTTCACTCAATCTCGATGCTATTTATTTTCTTCTCTTTTCCGGAACAAAATTTTTCATTATTTTGTACGTTAATAAAAAAACTCAACGAACTATGGCTAAACGCAATCTTTTTCAATCTGGAAACCCCTTTATGCGGGAATCAACTTATGAGCATGCCAGCAAAGAAGTCCTGGATGCTGGCCTGGCACAGAGCGGTGCTGAACGTATGACCGTTGGCGGGGCGATTACCAAGACCTTTATCCTGGCAGCTATTCTACTTGTTACTGCTGCAATCGGTTTCGCAATGCCCAGCTCAATGGCGGTATGGGGCGGTGCCATCGGCGGCCTTATCCTCGTGCTTGTGATGTCGTTCAGGCCACAACTGTCACCGACATTGGCGCCCCTTTATGCGGCTTTGGAAGGTCTTTTCCTGGGCGCGGTATCATTTGTATATGCCGCCCAGTACTCAGGGATTGTTTTCCAGGCATTCTCACTGACCATCGCGGCCCTGTTCGCGATGCTGTTCATCTACAAATCCGGGATTATCAAAGTGAACGGACGGTTCAGGATGATGGTCGTAATGGCTACCGGGGCGATCGCGTTGGTATATCTCACCAGCTTTGTCCTTAGCTTTTTTGGCATCCAGATCCCTTACCTGCATCAGGGCGGGCCTATCGGTATCGGCATCAGCGCAGTTGTCCTGGCGATTGCCTGCCTAAACCTGCTCCTCGATTTCGACAACTTTGAGCGCGGCGAACAATACGGGGCGCCCAAGTACATGGAATGGTTCTCCGCCGTCGGACTGATCGTCACCCTCGTCTGGATTTACCTCGAAATCCTGCGTTTACTGTCCAGGCTCCGGGACTAAAAGTGCCCTTCCTTGAGTACTAAAGTAAAAAAAGTCTTTATTTGCAGCGAATGCGGCGCAACTTCGCCAAAATGGATGGGCAAATGCCCGGCCTGCGAACAATGGAATACCTACCAGGAGGAAGTCATCTTCAGGGATGCTTCCTCCTCCCAGGATCTCGCACGCCCTTCCAGGATGACCGCTGCACTCAACCCTGCCCAAGGGCCGAAGCCGGTCCCTTTAGCCCAAATTGCCGCTGGTGAGACCAAAAGGCTCGATACCTCCGATGAGGAACTCAACCGGGTACTCGGCGGAGGTATCGTACCTGGCTCCCTCGTACTTATCGGAGGACAACCGGGGATCGGCAAGTCCACCCTACTCCTTCAGACTGCCTTGCACCTCAAAGCAAAGGTCCTTTACGTTTCCGGGGAAGAAAGCGAAGAGCAGATAAAAATGCGTGCCGACCGCCTGGGGTTTAGGGATTCCGATTGTTTCGTTTTCACGGAGACGAATACGACGCGCCTGCTTACTTTTGCAGAGCAACTCCAGCCCGACCTCATCGTCATTGATTCGATCCAAACCCTCTTCGTCCCATATATCGATTCCATGCCAGGCAGCATCTCCCAGGTCAGGGAGTGTGCCGGGGAGTTGCAGCGCTTCGCAAAAACAAGCAACATCCCCGTATTTATCATCGGACATATCACCAAGGACGGCAGCATTGCCGGACCCAAACTCCTGGAGCATATCGTGGATGCCGTCCTGCAGTTTGAAGGCGACCAAAATTATACCTACCGTATCCTGCGTACCCTCAAGAACCGCTTTGGCTCCACGGATGAAATGGGTATCTATGAAATGCAGTCGGTAGGATTGCGGCAGGTGAACAACCCTTCCGAACTCTTACTTTCTCAAAAAGACGAAGTACTAAGTGGAAGTGCTGTCGCCGCCACGATTGAGGGCCTTCGCCCAATGTTGATCGAAACCCAGGCTCTGGTGAGCAAAGCCGTATATGGGACCCCGCAACGCTCTGCAACGGGCTTCGACTTACGGCGACTGAGTATGCTCCTCGCCGTACTGGAAAAACGTGCCGGACTGGCAATGGGCATCAACGATGTTTTCCTGAATATCGCAGGAGGTATCCGGGTAGATGATCCTGCCATTGACCTGGCCATCATCAGTGCCCTGATCTCCTCCCTGGAAGATATCGCCATACCAGCAAACGTATGCTTTGCCGGTGAAGTAGGCCTCTCTGGCGAAATCCGTGCCGTCAACCGCATTGACCAACGGATACAGGAAGCCGACCGCCTGGGCTTTAAGGCAATCTACTGCTCAAAGTATAACTTGAAAGGGCTCGACACCTCGCGTTATGGTATCCGCCTCCACGGCATCGGGCGCATCGAAGAACTCTATTCAGCTTTGTTTGTATGAATACTCAAGACGATCGTCATTTCGAAAATATCCTGCTCTTTGATGGCGTCTGCAACCTATGTAACGGTACGGTGCAGTTTCTCCTGCGCATAGACCGGACGAAAAAACTACGTTTTGCTGCCTTGCAGTCGGAGACAGGGGAACAGATCCTGGCCAGGTTTCGATACGCGGGCCCACCTCTGCAGACCGTCGTCTTTTGTTCCGGGGAAAGACTATTTACCTATTCCAATGGCATCCTCGAAGTTTGCAGGATCATTGGGCTCCCCTGGTCCGCATTGTATGTTTTCAAGTTAATCCCACAGCCGGTGCGCGACGCGGTTTACCGCTGGGTCGCACGTAACCGCTATCAGTGGTTTGGAAAAAAAGAAACCTGTTGGGTGCCAACCCCGGCATTGAAGCAGCGGTTTTTGCCGTAACATTCCAAAACGGGGCAGTCGCACAAGTCCTTTGGCGGCCTGTGCCGCCAAAGAATATTTTCTTAAAACGCTGATTTTGTTGATTTTTATTTACAAAATCAACAAAATCAGCGTTTTAAGAAATGTTGGCTCTGTTTAAAAAGCCTCTGACTGGTCATTTGGCGGCTTGCGCCGCCAAATAATATTTTTTCGGAGCCGCGTTTTCAACGATTTTGCTTCGCAAGATCGTTGAAAACGCGGCTCCGAAAAATTTAATTTTGCCGCTGTAGGTAGAAAAATACAAAATACTTTTTACACAACCCCTTATCGCTTAAAAAAACCACTCAAGATGTACAACAGACGGACATTCATCAGGAACACAGCGTTGGCCGGCGGCCTGTTTACCCTGGCAGGACACAATGCCCTTGCGGCATTCCTCCAGGCGGATCCTGGAAAAATGATTCCCCTGCGCGGGAATGTCGGTTATTATTCAGAGCGCGGTGGCACCATCGGCTGGTACCTTCACGACGATGGTATCGCCGTAGTTGATACCCAATTTCCCGAACAGGCAGGGCACCTGATCGAACAGCTGCGGCAAAAAAGCCAAAAAGCAGTGGACTTGCTGTTCAATACTCACCACCACGGAGACCATACTGGTGGAAATATCGCCTTTAAGGGCATCGTCAATAATGTGATTGCCCATGCCAATTCCAGAGTCAACCAGGAAAAAGTAGCGATTGAGCGGAAATCAGAAGCCCAGCAACTTTACCCGGATACGACTTTTGAAAAAGACTACCGCCATAAGCTTGGGGGGGAAACCATCACTGCAAAGTACTTCGGGCCCGGCCATACCAATGGAGATATCGTCGTGCATTTCGAAAACGCCGATATCGCCCATGTCGGTGATCTGATGTTTAACCGGCGGTTTCCTTTTATTGACAAGACCGCAGGGGCTTCGATATCGAATTGGATCGAAGTGCTGGGACAAATCCGCAAAACCTTTCATAAAGACACCCTCTATATTTTCGGCCATGCCAATGAAGGCTATCCTGTAACCGGAACCCGGGAAGATCTCTCCGCTATGCAAAACTACCTAGAAAAACTACTGCAATATACCCGGAAGGCATACACAGAGGGCACGACCGAAAAAGATCTGATTGCCAAAACCACTTCTATACCGGGTGCAGAGGAATGGAAAGGACAGGGCATAGAGCGCAGTATCAGCGCTGCTTATCTGGAGCTGAAAGGACTTTAATCCCGACGTTGAATGCAAGTAATTTCTCTGCCCCCGGCAGAATTTTTTGCTGCTGCCGCGTTGCGCAATAACGTACTTTTGTCACCAAAGGCAGGTTGTATTTCCCCAATATTATTTTGCGCATAAAACTTTCCTGCACAAACTCAGAAAGTATAATTTTTGGCGGTGCAAGTCGTCAAAGGACAGCCTCGAGACTTTTCGCCCAACCCCAGACCATTGAGGCAACCCCTTTTAATGGGCGTCGGAAATAATATTTTGTGTCAGACACGTTAACGGGGCTTTTTACCCAACCGCTAAATTTGCAGCATGGCGCAAAAACTTTATTTTTGCGGCGTCTTTGTCAAAATCGAAAAACAGGAGCCATGCCCAAACACACTGAAATCGCACAAATCCTGCAACAATTACCCATCGGCACACAATACACTGTGAAAGGCTGGGTACGCGCTTTTCGCAACAACCGCTTCATCGCGCTAAATGATGGTTCTTGTGCCGATAACCTTCAGGTCGTTGCCGATCCGGAAAAATTCGACGAAGCCCTCCTGCGAAGGATCAAATACCATGCCTGCATTGCCGTCAGTGGTGTGCTGGCGGCCTCCCAGGGCACCGGGCAATCTGTAGAACTACATGCAGAACATATCGAAGTTTTGGGCGATACCAACCTCGAAGAGTACCCGCTCCAGCCAAAGCGCCAGACGATGGAATTCCTGCGTCAGAAAGCCCATTTCAGGATGCGGACCAATACCTTCAGCGCGGTTTTCCGTATCCGTCATGGCGTAGCTTATGCGATACATAAATACTACAACGACCGTGGGTTTTATTACCTTCATGCGCCTATCATTACGGGCAGCGATGCAGAAGGCGCCGGCGAAATGTTCCGCGTCTCAATTCTCGACCCCGAAAATCCCCCGCGCAAAGAAGACGGGGGCATCAACTGGAGCGAGGATTTCTTTGGCAAAGCCACCAATCTCACTGTTTCCGGACAGTTACAGGCTGAAATCGGGGCGCTGGCCCTCGGCAAAGTATATACTTTCGGACCAACTTTCAGGGCCGAAAATTCCAATACCCCTCGCCACCTTGCAGAATTCTGGATGATCGAGCCAGAAATGGCATTCTACGATATTTTCGACAATATGGACCTCGCCGAAGATTTCTGCAAATACTTAATCAACCATATCCTGGAAAATTATCCGGAAGATCTCGATTTCCTCGATAAACGACTTCAGGAAGAAGAAAAAAACCTCCCTACAGACAAACGCCGGCCAATGGGCCTGATCGAACAGTTGCGCTTTGTGGTAGATAATGCTTTCGAACGCATTACCTACGATGAGGCAATCAATATCCTTCAGGCTTCAAAACCCTATAAAAAGGGACAGTTTGAATTTCCTGTAGAATGGGGCCGCGACCTGCAAGCCGAACACGAGCGCTTCCTTGTCGAAAAAGAATTCAAAAAGCCCGTCATCGTCCGCAACTACCCCAAAGTAATCAAGGCTTTTTATATGCGCCTGAACGATGATGGAAAAACCGTTGCCGCAATGGACGTCCTTTTCCCGGGTATTGGCGAAGTCATCGGTGGCTCGCAGCGCGAAGAAAGATATGATCATTTGCTTGGCCGTATCCATGAAATGGGTATCCACGAAGCTGAATTGTGGTGGTACCTCGAGTTGCGCAAGTTTGGTGGGGCACCCCATTCCGGATTTGGGTTAGGTTTCGAGCGCATCGTACAATTCATCACGGGAATGGGCAATATCCGCGACGTTATCCCCTTCCCACGGACTCCAGGATACGCCGAATTCTAAAATATAACAGCCGTTTCCTAAAAGGAAGCAACCGAAAACCCCTGTTTACAGGCAAATCAAGGAATGAGGGGTTTACAAAAAGCTTTTTTTACCGTATATTTGTATCGTTGATTTGTTAAAAAAAAAGCCGCACCCTGAAAGGATACGGCCTCAGCTAATAACAAATCATAATCTCATGAAAAAAAGACGACCTTAATCTTTATGAAAACGACGCTATGTCGTTTTTTATTTTATCGATTTATTTTTCAAACCGACCTTATTCAAGGCCCTTCAGTTTACTTATTGCCTATTGTGCCTGTGTCGTATTGCGACTCGTGGCATACAAGTTGCAATATTATACAAAAGTAAACTGTTTTCCCGCAAAGATACAAAATTATTCAACAATTGCTTGTTGAAAAAGTTTTATTCCCGCTTATCGGTTTCGTTTTATGCGCTCATGGTGGCTGTTTCATAAGTGTTCTGCCGTCTTCGCCGCCAAAGGACTTGCCGGAGGCTTTTACGCAACCCCATTCAAAATTTTATGGGGTTTAGATTACCATTCAGCATGAAGCGGCTTGAAAATACTTATGCGACATTCGTTTTCGGGTGTACCCGGCCATAAAAAAAGTGTTCCCTGCTGCATCATCTGCACAGGGAACCTTCTTCCGACATAATAGGGGGAAATATGACAGAGGTTATCGCAGAATTATTTTCCCGGTATTGATTAATTTTCCATTATTAGTTTCCAATCGGTACAAATAAAGCCCTCCGGAGAGCGCATTCCTATTCCACACAAATTGGTTACCACTGAAGACCTGTTGCTGTACCAAACGGCCATCTGAGGTAAAAACGCTAAGTCTGAGCTCTTGAAAGGGCATCCCTTCCAGGTCGAACGTAACTGATCCCGGGGAAGGGTTGGGATAAGCCATTACCGATACCCCTGGAAAGAATACCTCTTTGTTTGAAGTGAGTACCGTAATGAAATCGGGGAATTTCTCCACGACATATCGCAACGTCCGGGTAGTTCGGGGTGACTGGTCATTGAAGAAAACCGTTGCCCTGTTTTCCAGTATGGTTGGGAATGGGTTGGCGCTGCGCTGCCCTACCCTGAACTCTACAAAACCTGTTCCACCGCCTGAACCTGTTACCGGGGGCAATACGACACTGTCCATTGTAATTCTTATGATCCCATTGCCAAATACCTCGAGGCGATAGGGGAGGCTGGAAGGTCCGGGAGCAACTTTGCGCGGATCCAGTCCCATTGGCAGCGTATCGCGTATAACGACACGGGTGACGGTATCCCTACCGGTATTTTTGAATAAGATTTTGAACGTCAGGTCTGTTTCCGGGGCGATGATTGAATCTTTATATCCCTTAGGATAACCCCGTATATCAATTGCCTGGGGCATAGCGACGATTTCCTGTACATCTATGCCGATATAGGGATCCAGTTCGTTTTCCGGGAACATGGTCACTTTACCCGTAGTAAAAGATGATCCACTGGCAACACATCCTTCAACTGCCGCAGTTGGGTAGCTTCGGCCGGGGTGACCGGCAGATTGTTCCACCACAGCCCGGAAAGTCGAGCCATTGGCGGGTATGCGCACCCGTTGTTCCTCCGTTGCTTTAAGCTGAATATCGAGTTGGCGCAATACGATATTATCCTGGATAACGATAGATCGCTTAGCCGAGCGCATATCCCCCACCCCATCATTGCGGATTTGAAAAACGATCACGGAGTCGCCTTCACAAATCCCTTTAACGCTAAGGCTCGACAGGTCCCAGTCCGGGCTTGGTTTCAGGCAGGTCGTATCCGGATAAATACGGGCGGACACCAGCGCTGCCTGCCCTTCTGCAATTCCCGAGCAGGCCATTTTCGCTTTAACCACAAAGCGGCCGCAGGCGGCCGGATCGAGGTTGCCCAGCAGGAACCTGCGCTTACCGTTGGGCAGGAGTACCTGCTGGCGGTTTGCGCTCAGGAAGGTAATCCGGGGATCCAGTTCGAGGTCAATGTAGGCATTCTCTGCACGGGCAGTACCAATATTACAATACGATACCGTATATTCCAGATCCTCACAAATTGCGAGGAAAGGGGTGGCCACTTCGACTTCCAGGAAGGGGCATAGTACGCTTGGCTTCATTGGGAAATCCACCCGGAGCGAATCGTAGAAAGCCTTGAAAGCGATCTGTCTGCCCTGAAAATTACAAGCCTCCCAGTATAGGTTGAGCGGCAGTGCGCGTACGACATACTGCCCGGTATCTACTGAGATACGGTAGAACCCATTTTCATCCGTAGTGCCATAAAACACTCCTTTTGCACTTTCTGCCTGGACCAACCAACCGGCCAGGGCGCGTTCGGAGGCATCCAGGTCGCACTGGTTATCATCATCCCAGAACACCTTTCCGCTGAGGTAATTGCTCACTACTGCGCCCAGGCCGTCCGTTTTAATCAGGATGAGGTCGTTGAAAGAAGTAAGTACCTGGGCATTGTACCCCGTGATGATGAATCCTCCATCTGCTGTAGGCTGAATATCGCGCCCTTCCTCTGTTGCAGTTTTATCGCCGATATTTTTTTGCCACAGGATGTTCCCATTATGGCTCAGTTGAGCGATGAAAACATCTACATTGACCATATCCGTCAGCTTCAGCCCGGTGATTACCAGGTTGCCGGAAGCCAATTCCGCGATTGCATTTGCTTCTTCTTCTTTCCCTGGGTCCCCGACGATTTTCTCCCACAGGCGGTTACCCTGGAGGTCAAAAACGGCGACGTAAGCGTCTGAATTATCATTGATGGTACCCGCTATTGCGATGTTCCCGTTTTTGGTGAGCAATACATCCCTGACCTCTTCGCGGTATGGGTTGCCGACGCGTTTTTCCCAGACGACCGTTCCTGTCGAATCGAGGCGGAACAATACAATGTCATTGTCGAAGCCTTTTTCGTTGCGTGAGTTGCCTGCCAGGATCATATCACCCTGGGGAAGGAGGGCAAGCGCCGTCGCTTCGTCAGGTCTTGACGTGCCGTAGTTTTTCAGCCACCGAATCCCTCCGAGGGGGTCAAAAACCGCCAGGAGCATATCCTCGTCTTCATTATTCCTGCGGACGAAGCCTGCGACAGCGATGCTGCCATCGGCACGGACCAGTGCCGAACTGACCCGTTCGATATTTGGTGATCCGAACTGTTTACTCCACAGTTTTTCCCCTTTGCGGTTGATTTTAAGCAGGTAAATATCTTCATTGGCACCAATCTGGGTGCTTATCGTCCCTACGATCAGGAAGTTGCCATCCGGCATGAGCAGGACGGCCCTGGGCTGCTCCTGATACCCTTCGTCGAAAAACGCCGTCCAGACAATCCTTCCATCCAGGTCTGTCCGTAGGATAAAAATATCCTGATCGTTATCATCGCCGAAAGATTCACCATAGCCTGCAACAACGAAGCCATGGTCTTCTGTTTGTAATACTGCCCAACCTTCATCGGTCTTTTCACCGCCGTAGGTAAATTGCCACCCTTGTCCTGAAGCTGTAATTGGGAATAGGATACATTGGAGCATCAGCAGAAAAAGCCACCCCGCCGCCTGAACGATGGCAAATTGGAAAGCTTGAGGAGCAGGTCTGGTTTTCATGAGGTAACTCTTTTTTACGTTGATCTATTAATATGTTACAAATATGCCTGGATTAATGGAATAAGAAAAAGACAAAAAAAGAGATTTGTTGAAAAAAAAAGTGCTATTTTTGATAAAAATTTCGAGAAAAATATTCAATTAAATTCAATATCAATATTTTACAGTTTGAAATTAATTTGTTTTTGTTGAAAAAAATTGATATTTGATTAATTTAACTGCCTCCTGGGGCAGGAAGCCATTTGGATGAGCGCGTGTAATTGTAGTCAAAAATGGAAAACAGCCAATTAGTGTACCTTTTGACTGCCCTTGGAAAAGGGGAGTTGCGGGAGCTGCGCAAGTGGCTGCTCTCACCTATCCACAACCAGCGGGAAGACGTTGTAAAGTTATTTGACTATCTCACGGAAAAAGAACGCCTGAGCGACGAAAAAAAGCTTGCCAAGGCCATTGTATTTAAGAAACTTTTTCCGGGCGAGCCTTTTGACGATGCCCGGCTGCGCCAGGCGGTATATTTTTTACAGAAATGTACGGAGGACTACCTTGCCTACAGGGAATTTCAACAGGACGAGATCCGCTCTGCCCTTGCGCTTGCAGAGGTATTCCGGCGAAAAAATCTCGACCGGCTGCTGGAAAAAACGCTTAAAAAGCTTCAGGAAGACCAAAAAAACGGACAACTCAGGGACGAGGCCTATTTACAGAACCAATATCTCCTTGAAGCTATCGAATACCAATATATTTCTGAAAAAAAGCGGACACCGGACACCAACCTTCAGGCATATTCAGACACTCTGGACCTGCGCTTCATTGCCGGCAAGCTCCGCCTTGCATCCCTGATCACCGCGGTTCAAAGGGTCTATAAGCAGGATATCCGGATAGGCCTGTTAGAAGAAACCCTGAATGCTGTGGAAAAGAATGGCATGATGGGGCACCCTGCCATTTCCGTATATTATTATATTTACAGAGCCCTGAGCGATTCGACCCGGGAAGAATATTTTTTTAGTCTCAAAGAGGCGATTTTTCAACATGACCACTGTTTTTCCCTGGAAGAACAGCGGGACATCCTGTTGCTGGCTGTAAACTATTGTATCGCCAAAATGAACACCGGGGCGGCTACCTTCGTCGGAGAGGCATTTGATCTCTACAAGCGTGGGATCGAGAACGGGGCCCTGCTCGACAAAGGCGTACTCAACCACCTGACTTTCATCAATATTGTTACGACAGGCACTACCCTTCGGCAGTTTGACTGGGTTCGCTGGTTCATACAAAATTTCCAGCAATACCTTGCGCCCCAGTACCGCGAGAATTTCGTTTGTTTTTCGCTGGCAAAGCTACATTTTGAGCAACGGGAATATCCCCAGGCTCAAAGGCTGCTGATGCAGTTCGATTATGACGATATCCTCTTCAACCTCAGCGCCAAGTCTATGCTCATAAAAATCTACTTTGAGGAAAGCGAATACAGTGCCCTCGATTCTTTACTGGAAAGCCTGCGCACTTATATCAACCGAAAAAAAGCTATCGCGTATCATAAAAACATTTACAACAACCTCATCCGTTTTACTAAACGACTGGTCAGGATCAGCCCATACGACAAAGCCCAGAAAGAAAAACTCCGTCAGGACATCGAAGCGGCCAATCCTCTGCCCGAACGAAAGTGGCTTCTCGAACAACTCGACAATCTTTAGCCTTTTATAACATATACATATTCGCCAAATATGCAGATTATCAGCATCGAGCAAGAATCTTCATGGAAACTTTTTCATCAGGTCCCGCACCTGGTGTATAAAAACGATCCGAACTGGATTGCCCCTCTTGAAAGCGACATACGCAATATCTTTGATCCTCAAATGAATACATCATGGAAAGCGGGAACGGGGAAATGTTTCGTATTGCTGGATGAAAAGGGGCTTCCAGCAGGGCGTATTGCGGCATTTATTGACCACGCTGCCAATCAGCTACAGCAAAATCCAATCGGAGGCATAGGTTTTTTTGAGTGCGTGGACCGGTTGGATTTTGCGCTTGCGTTATTTGCGCATGCTGAGGCATATCTCGCCGGCCTTGGGGCGAAGATTGTCGAAGGCCCGGTAAATTTTGGGGAGCGGGAAAAATTCTGGGGTCTTCTGGTACGTGGTTTTGAACCTCCTTTATACCAGGAAAATTATCATCCTGCCTACTACCTGCGTTTCTTCCTCGAGGCAGGCTACCAACCCTATGAGCAAATCCTCACCTACTCGGGTTTTTCGAAAAACATCCCTTTTGAGCGGTTTGCATCCATTTCAAAACGGCAGAAGGAGCGCTATCCATTACATGTTCAGAGCATGGATTATAATATACTGGATAAATTTGCAACTGATTTTGCGGAGGTGTATAATGCTTCGTTCGCCGTTTTCGAGCATTTCCATCCGGTCAGTCCTGATTTGATCAGGAATATGATGCTGCAAGCCAGGCCGATTGCCGATACCCACATTGCAGCAATCGTTTACCACGACGAGCACCCTGCAGGGTTCATCGCGCTTTACCCCGACATCAATCCTTTGCTGCGCCATGCCAAAGGAAAGCTCAATTGGTGGACGGTACCTGTATTCCTGCTCAAAAAACGCTTTACAAGGACTTACAATGCTAAAGGGCTTGGGTTTGGCATCCATCCGACGTATCAATCCAAGGGGATATTTGCCATCCTGATGGACTTTTTATGCAGCAAACGGAATGTACGGCGCTACCCGCGCATGTTCCTTGCCGGCATACGCGCACACAACCAGGCCATCCGCAGTATTTACGAAAAAATGGATGTACAGGTGGACAGGATACACATCAGTTTACGAAAGGCATTGGTAGCTGGCATAACCATTACGCCCAACCCTTTCACAGAACCCTATTAGGCAGGGCGCTCATCTTTTTTTGCGAAGTTCCTCCAGGTAGCGTTCCAGCTCGTTTTCGTCATAGATCAGAACCTCACGGGGTTTACTGCCCTCACTGGGGCCAGTGATGCCCATTGCTTCCAATTGGTCCATAATCCTGCCCGCACGGTTATACCCGAGTTTCAGGCGTCTTTGGATCATAGAAGTCGAACCGTGCTGATTCTGGACCACAAGGCGTGCGGCATCCTCGAAGTATTCGTCCAGGTCGGAATATTTAATATCTGCGGCGCCGGGGATATCGTCGTCCCCATGATATTCCGGCAAGAAATAAGGCTCCGGGTAGCCTGGTTGTTTTTCGATGAATTCCACTACGCGCTCTACTTCAGGGGTATCTATGAATGCCCCCTGAAGACGGATGGTTTCCCCACCTACGCTGAGGAGCATATCGCCGCGGCCGATGAGCTGGTCGGCCCCTCCGCCGTCGAGGATCGTACGTGAATCCACTTTTGAGGTTACCTTATAAGCAATGCGGGCCGGGAAATTGGCTTTGATGATCCCGGTAATAATATTTACCGACGGGCGCTGTGTCGCGAGGACCAGATGGATACCCACTGCACGGGACAGCTGTGCCAGTCGGCCGATGGGCAGTTCCACTTCTTTCCCGGCAGTCATAATCAGGTCGGCAAACTCATCAATGACCAGGACGATAAAAGGCAGGAAGCGATTACCCTTAAGGGGGCTCAGGCGCCGCTGGACAAACTTATCGTTGTATTCGCGGATATTCCTTACGGAGGCTTTTTTGAGGAGGTCATACCGGGTATCCATTTCGATACACAGGGAATTGAGGGTATGGATTACCTTGGTCGTATCGGTGATGATTGGCTCTTCCTGGTTGGGCAGGAATGCCAGGAAGTGGTTTTCCAGCAGGCTGTAGGGGGAAAGCTCGACTTTTTTAGGATCAACCATGACCAGTTTCACCTGTGAGGGATGTTTTTTATAGAGGATAGACATCAGGATAGCGTTGATGCCCACCGACTTACCTTGCCCTGTGGCTCCTGCGACCAGCAGGTGGGGCATTTTGGTCAGGTCAGCTACGAATACTTCGTTGGTGATGGTTTTGCCCAGTGCGATGGGGAGGTCCATTTTTGCCCGTTTGAATTTTTCGGACATCAGGACTTCTTTCATCGAGACGACCTGTTTCTTTTTATTTGGTACTTCTATACCGATTGTTCCTTTGCCCGGGATTGGTGCGATAATACGGATACCCAAGGCGGCGAGGCTAAGGGCGATATCATCTTCCAGGTTTTTGATACGGGAAATCCGCACCCCCGGGGCCGGCACAATTTCGTACAAGGTGACCGTTGGGCCGATTGTTGCGCGGATTTTGGTAATTTCGATTTTATAGTGCAGCAGCGTTTCGATGATTTGGTCCTTGTGTGTTTCCAGCTCTTCGCGGTCAATTTCCACTTTATGATCGGAGTAGTCGTTGAGGAGGGCGACCACCGGATATTCGTAGGAAGAAAGTTCGAGGGTAGGATCGTAGGGTTCGCTGAACCCTTCTTCTTCTCCCATGGGCGCGAAGGACGGGGATGAAGGGCTGACCGGTTCCAGGTTTGGGCCAGGCGAAGCAGAAGACGGTGCGGAGATTTCCAGGTCGGTGGTTTTATCGGATGTGGGTTTTTCGCGGATAATTTCCGCGTCTTCGGCCAGGTCGAGCGCCAGTTGGTTGGGTGCTGTTACTGGTTCCTGCAGCGGTGGGCTTCCTTCTGGAGTCCGGGGGAGAGCCCCGGGCTTAGTCCGGAGCAGGACGCCTTCCTCTTCCAGCCTTTCGGATGGCCGCTTCGGCCCCCAGCGGCCTTTCAGCAAGTCGTCGAGTGCATATTTCAACTCTTCCCAGGCTTGTGGAAGGGTCAGATCGTTGAAATTTGGGTTGCGGTTCCAGATTAGCAGGCCGGCGAGAAGCGCCAGAAAAAAGACCACCATGCCCACCGTGCCGACGAAACCGTAAAGCCAATCATTGACTGCTTCGCCAATCGCCCCTCCCCAGGGGAAAAGTGCGCGGGCGAAAATGAACTCCAGCAAAACCGAGAGCGCAAGCATCCAGACCATGGCATAGCGGATACGTGGCCAGAATACGGGCAGAGGTGTGCGGCGGATAAAGGCAACGCCGAGCACGGACAGCACATAGACTACGAAAAAGGAAGGGAGCCCAAAAAGATAATAGAAAAAGAAGTTGGAAACGATTGCCCCCAGGCGGCCGAGCCAGTTGGCCATTTCGAAGTCTCCGTTCAGCAGAAGTTCCCAGGAAAAGCGGAGAACGCGATCCTGATCTATTTTCCAGGTAAAAATATAAGAAGTAAAGGCGATGAAGAAGTAAAAAGCAAAAAAGAGGAAGACCACCCCTGCAAGCTTGGGGATCCGTTCATCGTTTACATCCAGCCTAAGAAATAATTGTCCGCGCCTCGCTTTGCTTTTTGCAGCCATGAATGCCGGCGTTATTTTGGGTTTGGTAAATTAAAAGCAAAACTCCACATTTATCCCCATCTGAACAAAAAAAACACGAAAAGATTTTACCACAAAAAATTATCAATAATTTGTTTTATTTAATTTTTTGTTTTACCTTAGCGTATGATAAACGAAAATGCCTTCAATAATATTGGAGCAGGTATTATTTATGCCCGATCTGTGTGTTTATAGTGGGTGACAGGTGTCGTCCCGCTTATTGATATCTGGCGGACTGCGTCTTTAAAATACAAAATTTTAAACAAAAACTATTATATATATGATACGCGACGATCGGATCCAGCTAAATGAAAGGTTCCGCAAAGTGTTCAACCTCCTGGTAGAACGGGGTGACATTGTACCCAATGACCGGGGCGGCAAAGGAATCGGCGACTTTGCTGAAAAAATCCTCGGCAACCGTTCATACGGGCATATTGTACGTGCTTTCCTAAACGAGGAGGACAAGCGCTGTATTGATTACCGACATGCCAGGACGTTATGCCGGGAATACGGGATCAACGAATCCTATCTCATTGACGGTATCGGTGCGCCCTTTGGATTTGACCTGCCCAGTGCGGCACAGGCCCAGGAACCAGCTTCGGCATACCGCAGGTCAAACGTGCTCTTTACCTCTGTCGAGGCCTTTGCGGGTTCTACGGTGGATGTAGGCAGTTTTTCCAGGGAAGAACACCAGTTTTTCAGTATTCCAGACCTGCGCGGCAACGGACTGGTCGCTTTTCCAATCCACGGCAACAGTATGGAGCCCGTAATCCAGGATGGTGACGTAATTGTTTGCAGGGAACTTCAATCCCTGAACGAGATCAAGGACAACAAGATTTATGCCGTCAAAAATAATGGTAAAATCTGGGTGAAGTACGTTCAAAAAATCACCGATAAACATCAACGCATCGTACGCCTCAAGCTAATCTCTGCAAACCATCTGGAATATGATCCTTTTTTCGAAGAGGTCAACGAATATACCCGCCTTTATCAGGTGGTCCGCAAAATCAGTGAATTGGAATAGTCTGTAACAGGTTTGTTGCGGCGGGTTGGCATTTCCCGAAAATCTGTTTTTTGTCGGCCTGAAGGCTTTCCAGGCAAGCGGGCTGCTCTGCTGACCCAAAAAACACCTCTGTCTAAAACACGCTATGCTCATTGCAGGATCGTCCCATTGTAAAAAGCAGAACAGCACTATGCAGGGGTGGGGATCCAGCGCTGTCGGACAGCCTCGTACAGCATCATCCCAGCGGCAACCGAAACGTTCAGCGAATCGGTTTGCCCTTTTTGTGGAATGACAAAGGTATGATCGGCTGCCTGCCGGGCCACAGGGCCAATACCTTCGTCTTCTGCTCCAAGGACCAGTGCTGTAGGAGGGCAGAAATCCATATCAAATAAATATCTTTCCGCGTGCAGGTCACTCGCAAGGACCTGTACGCCCGAATTTCTGAGCAAATCCAGGGCATTGGCCAAACTCGGCTCCCTACATACGGGCAGCAGGCCCAAAGCGCCGGCAGAGGCTTTCATCGCCTCTGCGTTTATCCATGCCGTCTTCTTCTGTGGCACTATAAGTGCGTGCGCGCCGCACACTTCCGCAGTACGGGCAATAGCTCCAAAATTGCGTACGTCGGTAATACCATCCAGAACCAAAAAAAGCGGGACCTCGCCCCGCTCAAATACATTGGGCAAAATATGCTCCAGTCTATAAAATGAAATGGCGGAAATCAAAGCGATTATCCCCTGATGGTTCCCCCTTGTCCATTTTCCCATACGCTCCTTTGGTACAGTCGTCAACGGAATCCCCATGGTCTTGCACAATTGTCGTACCTCCTTCTCAAATTCGCCCCGGATACCCTGCTGCACGACTACCTTATCCACCGTATGCCCGGCTTTAATAGCGTCCAGTACCGGATGCCTGCCGAAAATAATCTCCTTGTTCTGTTCTTCCATTAGCAAAAGATTGATCTGAGCTGCACACAAGATAAAACAATCCTTTTATCGGAAAACCCTTTGAACTTTTTGTGCGTCAGGAGACTTGTTGCAGAATAGTCGCACAACAAGACGAAATACCATAGGAACAAATCATGTAAGATCCTTCCAAAGCCCCGTTAGGGAGCGATATACCAATATTTACTAAGTACTTCGGCGCATGGCAGGAGGATTTATCCGTGAGGGACACAAATTTCCCCGCTGTTTTTTCCCTTTCTGGATTTCAAAGAACTTCTTCCCTTTTCTGCATCGGAAAATGTGTGCCGTTGCTAATATTACATAAAAAATGTAACCCGATTCCACCTTTAAAAATTGCTTTTTCCTACTTTGCGAAAATTCTAAAGAACCATTTCGATATAAGCTTCAATAGTGTTCCATGCAACTATTTTTTAAAGCAGCTAAGAGGTGCAGTGAAGCACCCGGTTACAAAAAATTCAAAGCGTATCTCCTCGCATTCTTTCTCGGAGTGGGTTCCATGAATGCCCAGGAAGACCCCCCGGGCCTTTATGTAATCGAATCTGCACGCGCAGCAGCCATCAGCAGGGGGGCAGCACCTGCCGACCTCGCCGATCTCGTCATCACCGACCGCTACCAAAGTACCCATAATGGCATAACCCATGTGTACCTGCAACAACGCTACCAGAGCATTCCGGTGTACAATGCACTTGGCAGTATCCATCTCGACCGGGAAGGAAAAACGGTTTATTCCACCCAGCGGTTTCTCGCGGATTTAGCTGCCCGGGCCAACGCGATAAGCCCTAAGAAAGATGCACAAACTGCTCTGATCTCCACCTTCGAACACCTCGGTATCCCCATGCCCCACCTCCCTGTACTACCCAGGGGCAATAACCCGGTTAAACTGGAAGATAAAACCTTGTCCAGGAGTACCATCCCTCTCGAACTGGTTTACCTGCCCCAGCCCGACAACAGCCTCAAGCTTTGCTGGCAGGTTGGAGTACACGACCTACGCAACCAGGACTACCACGTGGTGTTTGTGGATGCCGAAAACGGGCAGGTCCTGAATACCTTTAACCGTACCATCTATTGCCATTTCGGCACCATACCCTCGGATACACAAGCGGATTGCGACAGCCATACGCATGACGATACGAAGGCAGCAACCCCTGAAGCAACAGGATATTTCCCGGATTTAAACGACCGGGCCACCTACCGGGTGTTTAAACTTCCTCTGGAAAGCCCTTCTGAGGGCACTCAAACCCTGGTTGTAAACCCCGCAGATCCCAAAGCCTCTCCCTTCGGATGGCATGATGTCAATGGTATCCCCGGAGCGGAATATACGACCACGCGCGGCAACAACACCTTTGCCTACCTCGATCGGAACAACGATGACTCAGCAGATGGCAACCTCCCCGATGGGGGGCCCGAATTAATCTTTGATTTTCCCTTTTCGAGCATTCTGGAGCCCATAGATCAGCCCCTTCCTTCCGTCACCCAGCTTTTTTATCTCAACAATGTAATCCACGACCTTGCTTATCAGTATGGCTTCAACGAAGCGGCAGGAAATTTTCAGGAGAATAATTACAGCAAGGGTGGAAAAGAAAAAGATGCCGTCATGGCACAGGCCCAGGATGGCGGCGGGGTCAATAATGCCAATTTCCTGACATTACCTGACGGCGACCCTGGTGTCATGCAGATGTACCTCTGGACACCCAGCAACGATTTTCTGCTCCGAATCGAATCCCCGTCGAATATCTCCGGGCTCCTGCAGACCGGAGGCGCCTCATTTGGCCCATTAATTACTTCAAAAAAAATCACCGGACGCGTCGTAGCCGTTGTGGACAGTGTCCGAAGTAACCTCGCATGTAGCTCGATCTCCAACATCGCCGATGTCAGAGGAAATATTGCCCTGATTACCAGAGGTACCTGTACCTTTAAAGAGAAAACACTTCGGGCGGCACAGGCTGGTGCGATTGGCGTCATCATTGCCAATAACCAGGATCAAATCCTCACTATGGGCGGCGATAATACCCCGCCAACGCCCACTATTCCGGCGGTACTGATAAAATCCTCAGATGCTGCGCGAATTCAGGCAGAATTAAATCTGGCGCGGGAAGTTTCTGCGACCATTGCCTTTCAGGGTACCGGCCCTGCATTGCGCGATGCCAGTATGGACAACGGCATTACCGCTCATGAATATGCCCACGGGATTTCCAACCGGCTAACCGCCGGCCCCTCAAAAGTGGACTGCCTGTTCAACGACGAAGCAATGGGGGAAGGCTGGAGCGATTTTTTCACCCTCGTCATGACTGTAAAGCCAGGTCAGACGGGGAAGCAAGCGAAGGGGATTGGTACTTACTCCTTGCGCCAGGGCAGCTCTGGCACAGGTATCCGCAGGATGCCCTACTCTACAGACTTCAAGATCAATAACCAGGTGTATAATGATATTATTGGTACCCGTCCGGCTTCGGCGACTACCCGGATACCCCATCCGGTAGGAGAAATATGGGCTGCCACCCTGTGGGACCTCTACTGGGAAATGTCCAGCCGATATGGCTGGGACCCCGACCTCGTAACAGGAAAAGGCGGCAATAATAAGGCGATCCAATTAGTCATGGACGGCATGAAGCTCCAGCCCTGCAACCCTGGTTTTGTTGATGGCCGCGACGCTATCCTTGCCGCCGACAAGCTTAACTACAATGGCGACAATCAATGTCTGATCTGGGAAGTCTTCGCGCGGAGGGGAATCGGGTTTAGTGCCCGGCAAGGCAGTACAGATGACAGGAACGATGGGTTACAGGCGTTCGACCTGCCCCCGGCTTGCAGAAAAACCGTCGAGCTGCATAAATCTTCGACCCCTGCCATTCAATCGGGAGAGCCTTTTGAGATCACTTTACAAATCAATAATTACAAGGATTCGACCGTGACCGATCTCTGGATTCAGGATATGCTGCCCGACAATACGGTTTTCGTGGCAGGATCTGTAAAAGGTGCCATCCGGGATTCCCTGCAAAACAATACCCTTTGGCTGGAAGTCGGACTTCTTTCACCGGGTACTTCAAAAAAAATAACCTATCAACTACGCGAAAATTCTGACAAACGTTCTACCCGCACCTTCTCCGATGATATGGAACAAGGAGCTGCCAACTGGACCACGACCCGGATCAAAGGGGAAAACAGCTGGGTGCTGGGTACGCCGGTCAGCCCTGTCGCGGGAAGCCTGAGCTGGAATATCCCTGCCATGACCTCAGAAAACGACCACGTGCTCCAACTCGCGAAGCCACTGGAAGTTTTGGGTACAAAACCCGTCCTGAGGTTTTTCCACCGGTATTTTACCCAGGAGACTTACGATGGCGGTATCGTCGAATACGCATTTGAGGGCAGTAATACCTGGACACCCATCCACGACAGCCTCATTTTTCGACAGCCGTATGCAAGGCCAATGCTCAATAACGCATTTGGCGTGGCCCGGGTCAATGGTTTTTCCGGTGCGGGCCCGGATTCCTTTCGTCCAAGCTACATAGACCTATCCACCTTCAAGGGCAGGAAAATACAGCTTCGCTTCAGGTTTGCCACCAATCAGGAGCCGGCCGGACGCGGTGGTCTATCCCTTCCCGGCTGGTCAATTGATCTTGTAGAGCTTTTGGACGTGGTCAATCTAGCCACTGAGGCCTGCGCGTATAGTAAATCAGGCGACCGCGTCTGTGCGATGCCCCGTGAATGGGGCACTATTATAGAGCCTGGAATTTCTACGAATATCCAAACGATCCTTCCAGCAGCTGGTAATTTTCGGATTTTCCCTAACCCTGCCAGGGATTTTTTCTATTTAGAAAGACTTCCGGGCCAGGACATAACCCCGAAAACACTTGAGCTTTTTTCCCCCGATGGACGTAAAGTTATGGAATGGCCTATAGCGCAGGCAAACAATGGATTGTCCGCCGCTTTCCCTTTAAAGGGGATACCGCCAGGAGTTCATTTCCTCAGGATAGTATCTGCGGAAGGTATTTTTGTTGAAAAAATGGTCATCTACTGAAAGCGGTGCTGGCCTGCATCAACAAATCTATTCCTGCGGATAAAATGCCCGGCACTCCAGGGACATTTTTCTTAGCAGTGGGCTACAGCGGTATCTATCTTCGCGATAGTGTTCGTACATACTGTCCAGCTGGTTGACACAGCGTGCAATTCCCACTTCGTCTGCCCAGCGTAACAGCCCTTTGGGGTAATTGACCCCGAGGGCTATTGCCAGGTCAATATCGTCACGGGACGCTATGCCCCAGTACAGGGCATCGGCAGCCTCATTGATCAGCATGGAAAGGATACGTTCAAAGATTGCCTGGCCAAGGCGAGGGTCTTCTCTAGGAGCAGGTTTGGGTGCACCGGGGGAATAATCAAAAAAACCTTTTCCTGACTTTCTCCCCAGTCGCCCTGCCTCGACCATTTTTTGCTGCGTCAGGGAAGGCCTGTAGCGCGGATCATAAAATAAGGCTTCATAGATACTCCGCGTGACGGTAAAATTCACATCGTTGCCGATATAATCCATAAGTTCGAAGGGCCCCATCCTGAACCCACCAACAGATGTCATCGCCCAGTCAATTGTAGCGGCACTGGCTATACCCTCCTCCAAAATACGCAGGGCTTCGCCATAAAACGGGCGGGCGATTCTATTTACAATAAAGCCCGGGGTATCTTTTGCTGTGACGGTAGTTTTACCCCATACATTCAACTGTGCCTGCATCTTACCGATCACTTCCGGTGCAGTCTGGATTGCGGGGATGACTTCCACCAGGCGCATCAGGGGCACCGGGTTAAAAAAATGTACCCCCAGGACCCTTGAAGCATCCTGACTGCATGAAGCGGCAATTGCAGAAACGGAAAGCGCGGAAGTATTTGTGGCCAATATACAATCGCCAGAAACTATATTTTCCAGCGACTGGAAAAGCTGTTGTTTTACTGTCAGGGATTCTGCAATCGCCTCAAACACTATAGATACCGGCCGAAGTGCTTCGAGGTCATCGGAAAAGGTGATATTACGCTGAATATCGGCATACTGCACATCTGTAAGTCGTCCTTTTTCCATCTGGCGGCCCAGGGCGTCACGAAGCTGGGATTCGGCGTGTCGGAGGGCATACAGATTTTTATCGGTAACAACAACCTGTTCACCGGAAACTGCCACGAACTGTACGATCCCAGTTCCCATTACCCCACTGCCGATAACACCAATTTTCATCTGGATTGTATTTTTGTCAATTGTAATTAAGCCTCACACCTGGTGCCGGGTGTCCGTGCGATAGAAAAGCGGGCATTTTCGGCTTTAAAATTTCCGCCACATCAAGTCTGTTGCACGTTACCTCAATAAAATTATACCAGCACTTTACGAAATCGTGTATTTTTGTCCAAATATAAAGTCCATGCGCCAATTGATAGATTATTTATTAGGAGGGAGCGACAACCCTGCTTACGTTCAAACAATCCGCTGGCTATGGAAGTTTTTGCTGGGCGGGATTGCTTTCGTCATTGTGCTTTTCATTGGCTTGTCTTTCACCAACTTACCCTCTGTAAAAGAATTAGAAAACCCCCGCAGTGAACTTGCCACCGAGGTCTATGCCAATAACGGCGAGGTGCTTGGCCGCTATTTCACTGAAAACAGGGTGCCTGTAACTTACGACGAGTTGTCCCCTTATCTTGTGCAGGCACTGGTTGCGACAGAAGATGCCCGTTTCTTCAGTCATGCCGGTATTGATTTCAAGGCACTCGGCAGGGTCTTGTTCAAGACGATCCTGCTCCAGCAGGAAAGTTCAGGTGGAGCGAGCACCATCACCCAGCAATTGGCAAAGCTACTCTTCACCGGAAAGCGCGCTTCCAATAAGTTGGTACGGATAATTCAAAAATTCAAAGAATGGATCATCGCAGTCCGTCTGGAGCGTAAATATACCAAGAACGAGATCATTGCCCTTTACCTCAACAAATATGACTTCATCAATGGGGCACAAGGGATCAAACTTGCATCGGAGATATACTTCAACAAGCCCCAGGACAGCCTCGAAGTACAAGAAGCGGCAATGCTGATTGGTATGTTGAAGAATGCTTCCCTATACAACCCGCTGCGCCGCCCCGAGCTCGTACTCAAGCGCCGGGAAGTTGTCCTGAAGCAGATGGCAAAAGGCGGGAGCATTTCCATGGCAGATTACGATGAAGCAAGGGTGCTGCCGCTGGGGATAACATTCACCCCAAAAACTTTTCTCGATGGGCCGGCTACCTATTTTCGCAGCGAGCTTGCCAAAGATATCAAGGAAATCCTGAGCCGTGAGGAATATCAGAAGCCGGATGGCACTTCCTACGATATCTACCGCGACGGCCTCAAGGTCTATACCACCATTGATGCCGAAATGCAACGTATCGCCGAAGCTACCATGTTACAGCACATGGCCAAATTACAGGGTGCATTCTTCAATGAATGGAAGAACCGCGACCCCTGGACTTACCGGACAGGATCGGAAAAGGAGGTACCGCTCGAAAAACGCAATCAGGAGCTACAGCGTATCATGAGGGAATCCGAGCGGTACAGGACATTGCGGGAAGCCTATCTGCTGCCTGTAATCATCCAACTTCAGCGGGAATTTGCAGATATCAAATGGTCGGATAATGACAAGGAGATTCAAATCATTATGCGGGAGCATCAAAATCAGGGTTATCTGGATAAACTGGCCGCAGACCAGGTACTCAGCTCAAGGCAGGCCAACCGCTTCAAGCGGGTTTTGCAAAGCGATATTTTCATTCCGCTAAAAACCGCCTGGGACCGGCTCCAGGAAGAAAAAGACCGCGTATTCAGGACTCCGGTGTCTATGCGCGTATTCGCGTATAATAGCGATATGGAGAAAGATACCGTCATGTCGCCGCT
>Ga0068872_10000394_pt1 | contig 36700 bp, 29 predicted proteins | sample NOAtaG_7_FD_66441 | JGI IMG/M metagenome (GOLD analysis project Ga0068872, IMG submission 66441) | Freshwater lake microbial communities from Lake Erie, under a cyanobacterial bloom - NOAA_Erie_Diel1S_2200h metaG | ecosystem: Environmental > Aquatic > Freshwater > Lake | place: USA: Ohio, Lake...
GCAGGGTGGCGACGGGACCAAGAGGGACCCGAGGTCGACCGGAACTTGCATCGGCGGCACTTCTGCGTCTCAGTCTTGGGCCTCGGACCGCGTCCACCGACCATGGCCTCCCATTTGAACGTCTCTGTCGGGCACTGGGTGGGCTTCTCGGCCTTCGTGCTGGGAGCCCTCGCGCTCGACCTGGGCCTGTTCCACCGGAAGAGCCAGGAGGTTCGTGTCCGGGAGGCGCTCTTCTGGACCTCGGTCTGGGTGGTCTGCACCCTGCTTTTCGGGCTGGCCGTGGCACCGCGGATGGTCCCCGGTTGGGACGCCTCCACCTCGGCGCTGTTCCTGACGGGCTACCTGGTGGAGCTGTGCCTGTCGATGGACAACGTCCTGGTCATCGCCGTCATCTTCTCCTACTTCAGCGTCCCCAGGCCCTGGCAACACCGGGTGCTCTTCTGGGGCATCCTCGGGGCCCTGGTGCTCCGGGGAACCATGATCTGGCTCGGTGCCGAGCTCCTCGAGCGCGTCCACTGGGCGCTCCACGTCTTCGGGGTGTTCCTGATCGTGACCGGCGTGAAGATGCTGCTCGTGCGCGAGGACGAGCCGCCTCCCGACCTTTCGAGGAACCCGGTGGTCCGGTTGCTGCGCCACTGCCTCCCGATCAGCGACGCCTTCGACCGGGAACGCTTCACCACCCGGTCGGGCAACCGGTGGATGCTCACGCCGCTGGCCGTGGTGCTGGTGGTGGTGGAGACGACCGACGTGGTGTTCGCGGTGGATTCGATCCCGGCGATCTTCGGCATCACCCGGGAGCCGTTCCTCGTCTTCACCTCCAACATCTTCGCCATCCTCGGCCTGCGCTCGCTGTACTTCGTCCTCGCCTCCGCCATGGGGTACTTCCAACACCTCAAGACCGGCCTGGCCTGCGTGCTGGTGTTCATCGGGGCCAAGATGCTCGCGGAGGAGGCCCTGCTGCGGCTGCTGGGCGACCGGCTCAAGTACGTGTCCCTGGCGGTCGTCATGGGCCTGCTCGGCGTGTCCATCCTCGCCTCGGTCCTGACGGCACCGGCGGGACCCGGCAACGGGAAGGGCCCGGCCGCTTGAGCCCTCGGTGGGTTCTGGAGGACACCGACGCGGGCCAGGCGGAGGCCCTGCGCCGCGCGCTGGGGCTTCCCGGGCTGGTGGCCGACTGCCTGGTACGGCGCGGGATCACGACGCCCGAGGCCGCCGAGGCCTTCCTCGAGCCCCGCCTCAGGTCGCTCTCGGACCCGATGGTCCTGCCGGACATCCGGCCGGCCATCGAGCGGCTCTTCCGGGCACGCCGGGATGGCGAGCCGCTGGTCATCTTCGGCGACTACGATGTCGATGGCGTGACCTCGACCGCGATCCTCACGGAGGTGCTCTCGGCACTGGGCTGGCGATGCGCCCAGTACCTGCCGCACCGGCGCGACGAAGGCTACGGCCTGAGCCAGGCGGGTGTGGAGAACTGCCTGGCACGCCATCCCACCACGCTGTTGTTGGCGGTGGACTGCGGTTCCACGGCGGTCGGTCCCATCGGCTGGCTGAACGGGCGCGGGGTCGATGTGCTGGTGCTCGACCATCACCAGCTGAGCGATCCCCTGCCCCCGGCGCTGGCCCTGGTGAATCCGCTCCGTTCCGACGACCCGTCGACGGCCCCCTACTGCTCGGCGGGCCTGGCCTTCAAGCTCGCCCATGGGCTGGTGAAGCATGGACGGGAAGCCGGCCTGCCGGGGTTCGACACCTACCACCTCAAGTCCCTGCTCGACCTGGTGGCCCTCGGCACCGTGGCCGACCTGGTCCCGCTGGTCGGGGAGAACCGGGTGCTGGTGCACGCCGGCCTCGAACGCCTCGAGACCACCCACCGGCCCGGCCTGCAGGCCCTCAAGCGCGTGGCCAGGACCCGCAGCCCGCTGGGGGTCCACGAGGTGGGCTTCCAACTCGGCCCGCGCCTCAATGCCGCCGGGCGGCTGGAGACGGCCGAGGACGCGCTCCGGCTGCTGCTCTGCGACCAGGATGACGAGGCGGCCAGCCTCGCGGAGGTGCTCGACCGGCAGAACCGTGACCGCCAGGAGGTCGAACGCCGCATCGCCCAGGAGGCCGGCGACCGGGTGCGTGCCGGCTTCGACGCGGCGCGCGACCTGGTGATCGTGGAGGGGGATCCCTCGTGGCACATCGGCGTGGTGGGGATCGTCGCGTCCAGGGTGTTGCGCGAATTCCACCGGCCGACCCTGATCCTCGGGGGGGACGGCGAGGTGTGGCGCGGCTCGGGGCGCAGCATCCCGGGATTCGACCTGGCGGGGGCGCTCCGGGACTGCTCGGACCTTCTGCAGAAGCATGGAGGCCATGCCATGGCAGCCGGACTTTCCATCGATCCGTCGCGCCTGCCCGTGCTGCGGGAACGGATCAATGCGCTGGCCAGGCAGCGGCTGGACCCCGGGCACCTCCGGCCGCAGGTGCGCCTCGATGCGTTCATGCCGCTGGCGTCGCTCGACCTGGCCCTGGTCTCCGGCCTGCGTCGCCTCGGGCCCTTCGGCATGGGGAACCCCGTGGTGCAACTGGGCTTCCGGGGACTGGTGCACGCACGCCCACCCCAGCGCCTCAAGGACCAGCACTGGAAACTCTGGGTCACCGATGGGGGTCGGGCCGTCGAGACCGTGTGGTGGGGCGCGGGCTCCCGGCCCCTCCCGGAGGGCAGCTTCGACCTGGCGGCGGTCCCCGAGATCGGCGAGTACGGAGGCCGGCGCTTCGTCCAATTGCGTCTGGTCGACTGGCGACCCGGCGAGTCGGCCGCCACCTGAACCGCGCCCGGCAGCAACGGCGGATTGCCCGGGATGCCCGTCGGGCTTACCTATGCCCGATCGATGAACGCGACCTGCGACGGGAACACCCCGACGGATCCATCCCCGGCCGGCTACCAGACCCACCGTGGCCTGCCACCGCTGGCCGGACTCTGCGGATTCCAAGAGGCCTCCCGGCCGGGGCTGTCGGTCGAGGAGAGCGTGCGCCGGCTCAAGCGGCACCACTACGCCCTGCGGCGGATCCACGGCATCCTCACCGCCCGGATCACCTCGGAGCCGGTCTACGAGCTGAAGATGGCCTGGAGCCATCAGGCCTGGCTTTGCGCCGAGCAGGTGTCGGCCCTCCGGACCCGGGTCGGCGAGATGCGCGAACCCCCGCTGGGCCTGGACAAGGTTCCCCACGACGGCCTGGCGCTGGCATTTGATGAACTGCAGGCGGCTCCCCGCGACCTCCTGCTCCTCGGACTGTACGAGGTCATCGTGCCGGCACTGGCGGAGGCGATGGCCACCCATGCGGCCGCGGCGCATCCGCTGGCCGACCAGCCCACCGTGCGGATGCTGCGGATCGCCCTGCTGGACCTCGACGACCTCCGCCACTATGGGCGCAAGGCCGTCTCCTGCCTGGTCTCAGGCGACGAACGCGCGGCCTCGCAGGCGGGCCTCGGGGTGCTGCGCCGGGCGCTCGAGGCGGCCGGGGGCCTCGACGGCTGTACCCGGGCCGGGGCCGGGGATGCGCCCGCGTCGCTGCCGGAGCGCCTCCACTCGGCACGCCCCTGGCGCTACGATCCACGCCCCCAGCGGGACGGGCGCTTCCCCGATCCCTACAACATGGGGGTCAACGCCGAGGTGTTCCTCTACGATCCTGGGCAACCGCTCGATGCCAAGGTGCTGATGATGTACTACAAGCGCCTTCGCGAAATCGACGTGCCCGAGATGATGGCCAGCATCCTCGTCGAGACGCCCGACAAGCCCTGGGGCTACTACCGGGACATGAGCCGGCAGCTCTGGGACGAGGCCAGGCACGCGATGATGGGCGAGGTCGGCTTCGCCAGCGCGGGTGTCGACTGGCCCTCCCGGGTGGCGGTGAACTTCACCTGGTCGCTCGGCCTGAACACCCAGCTCACCCCGAAGGAACGGCATGCCGTGCTGTATTTCATCGAGCAGGGGCTGATGCCCCGGACCGGCAAGCGCCACGAATGGGAGACGGCCCTCGCGGCAGGCAACCCCCTGGCGGCGACCTTCCAGGATTTCGACTGGGCCGACGAGGTGCTTCACGCCCGCATCGGCCGGGACTGGTACGTGTCGGACATGCCCTCCCCCCATGAGGCCGTCGCCTACGGCGATGCGTGCTGGAGCAAGGTGCTCATGAACTGGGAACGCTGGCGCTCGGAGGGACTGACCCGGCACGCCAACTGGTGGACCGGGGCCTACGCCGAATATTGCGAGCGTCGGGGTGTGACCCCCGACCCCGTGGCGGCGCAGTATGCCGTGAGCTACGAGGCCATCCGAGCCGACCTGAGGGACCTGTCGGCCGCGTCGGGCTGACGAGGGGCCGACCGACGGGCTGAACCGCGACGCAGGCCCAATGGGCACGGTCCCCAACGGACAGGATCCAGCCGGGGCCTCAGCGGCGCAACGCCAGGACCAGCCACGTCTGGCCGAGGAGGCAGAGCAGGAGAATCATCCAAAGGCACCACTCCCAACCCCGCAATCCGCGCTGGACCGGAGGAGCCAGATGGAACCGGACGACGGTGGCGCCGAAGGCCACCGCATCACCCCAACGCAGGATGGCCTCCCGCACCGGGAGCCCATTGACCGAGACGACCGCCTCCCCCACTGGACGCAGGGTCAGGCGACCGGTCGGATCGCATCGGACCTCCGCATGCCTCGACCACACGCCAGCGGAAACAAGCACCCAGTCGTTCGAGGGATCGCGACCGATGCTCAGCACCTCCCCGTTCCAGGCATGGGCCGGGCCGCCGGGCAGACGGAACTCGAACATCCGGAGACCCTCAGAGGATGCTGCGCATCACGTCGACGCGGTCGCCGGGGTAGAGAGGCAGATCCAGTTCGGGCTTCTTCAGCGCGGCCTTGCAGTCGACGGTGATCTGCTGGCCGTTGACCCGGGTGATGCGCACCTTTTTCCGGTCGGCGTACTCGGTGAAACCGCCGGCCCGGTTGACCGCCTTGAGAACGGTCATGCCGCCCTCGAAGGGAAACGACCCCGTCGCCCGGACCTCGCCACCCACGGAGATCGTGCGGCCCAGCACCAGCACGTTGACCGACAGGCGCTTGTACATCTGCTTCTTGACGGTGAAGAGATCCCGGATCTCCTTCGAAACGTCGGCCGCCATCCGGCCGGCCACCTGCACCTGCTCACCCATGTGGATGGTGACCAGGCCGGTCTCGGGCACCTGGATCTCGGACGGGGCGATCGGGACCGACGCCTCGTACATCACGCGGATGATGTCGCCGACGGCGATGCGGTCGATGCTGAACACCTCATTGGTGCCCGCGGTGGTTCCGGAGGAAGCCGCCGAGGCCCCCGAGGCAGTCCCCGACGCCGAGGTGGCGGTCGGAGCGGTCTCGAAGCCGGTCTGGCAACCCGCCCAGAACACCGTCAAGAACACCACCCACGGAGCCACGGCCTGTTGGAAGAATCGACGCATCATGATGGAAAGCTTCCCGGAATCTATCGATCCCGGGATCGCGGCTCAATACTTGGTCTCCTTGCCGGGCTTGATTTCCGGGGCCTTCACCTCGATGCCCGTCGCGGCCACCTCTCCGGTCTTGGGCTCGGAACGCTTGCGCTTCGAGAGCTTGCGCTCGCCCTCGGGCTTGCTGTCCTCGCTCTTGGAGTAGTAGTCGTAGTAGTAACCGCTGTAGTAGTAGTAGTAGCTGTCCTGGCTGATGTTGATGTTGTTCAACACCACGCCGAGGAGGTGCCCGCCGACCTTCTCGACCATCTGCTTGGCCCGGAGGGTCATCTGCTGCGGGTACTTGCGGTACTGCACGACCAACACAGCCATGTCCACCTCGCTGGCCAGGACCGACGCGTCGCTCACGCCCATGATCGGCGGCGAGTCGAAGAACACGAAGTCGTAGCGGCTCTTGGCTTCCGCGACGAACTCCTTCATGGCCGTCGAGTTGAGGATGCCGATGGAGCTGCTCGGGAGTCGGCCCGACGGCAGGAAGTCGAGGGACGGCACCGGCGTGGTCTGGATGACCTCCTCGAGGCGGTTCTGCTTGAGCAGGTAGTTCGTGAGCCCGACGTTGTTGGCCACGTTGAGGATCTTGTGGAGGCTCGGGCGGCGGAGGTCGGAATCGACGATGAGCACCCGGCTGCCGTTCTGGGCGAAGACCGTGGCGAGGTTGAAGATCGTGGTGGATTTGCCTTCGCCGGCGCCACCGGACACGACGGTCATGGTGCGCCAGTTGGGATCCTTGCGCGAGAAGAGCACGTTGGTGCGCAGCACTCGGTAGGCCTCCGCATGGGGGCTGTCGGCGCCCTCGGACATCAGGGCCCCCACGTTCTGCGGGATGACGCCGAGCACCGGTGCCTGCAGCGCCTGCTCGACGTCGTCGATGGTCTTCACCGACGTGTCGAGGTACTCGATGAAGAACGCCAGGCCGATGCCGAGGATCAGGCCGAAGACCACGCCGATGGTGATGTTGACCGCCTTCTTGGGCCGCACCGGATTGGTTCCGGGGAGGGCCTCGTTGATGATCTCGACGGCCGAGGTGCTGCTGAGATCACGGTCGATGTCCTCCTGGGCGACGCGGATCTTGATGCCGTCGCGGATGCGGCGGGCGCTCTCGAAGTCGTTGCGGGCGACGATGTACGGGCGGAATCGCTCGGTGTCCTTGGAGTTCTTCTCGATGGCCTCCTGGAGGAAGGTCTTCTGGTTCTCCATGGCCGCCTTCTCGGCCTCGAGGGTGGAGCGCATGCCGCTCAGGATGCCCTGGACGGTGGAGTCGAGCTGCTGGTCGAGCTTGGAGATCTGGAGGGACCACTTGAGGACCTCCGGATGGTCGGGCCCGAAATCCGGGCTGAGTCCCGAGGCCTGGCGCATGGCGAAATTCCTGGCGCCGATCAACGTGTTGAGCTCGGCCGTGGGATTGGCGACCACCAGCGCGTTGAGCAGTTGATCGCCCTTCAGTTGGGCCAATTGCTCAAGCAGGCGGTTGTTGCGGGTGATGCGGGTCTGGTAATCTTGGATGACGCCGGTGTTGCGGGCCAGTTCCTGGGCCGAGAGACCCTGGATTTGCCCGGTGTCGGCGATGTCCTCGGGCACCTTCAGGGAAATGCGGAGGGTGTCCATCTTCTCGCGGGCTTCCGACACCTCCTTGTCGTACCGGGCAAGCTTGTTGGTCAGCGCCGTCCACGCGAGGTCACTGCGGCCGGAGCGGTTCTTGTTGCGGTAGTTGCCATAGATCTCGGCGATCTTGTTGGCGATGCGGGCCGCCAGTTCCCGATCCTCGTTGAAGGCCGTGATCTCGATGATGGCCGTGTTCCGGTACTGGGTGATGTCGACCTCGCGGGAGAGCGTCTCGTAGGCATCCTGGATGGGCAACTCACCTGGCTGCTTGTCCCGCTCGGCGTAGATGCGGGCCAGTTTCAGGTCCTTGATCACCTCATTCAGGATCTTGGGGGAGCGGATGACCTGGAACTCGGTCTGCAGGAAGTACTGGTCGAAGGCCGGGGTCATCGGCCCGCTGCCCATCATCAACTGGGTCAGCGGCGTGTCCTTCTCCACCTTCATCCGGGCCAGCGACGAGTACGACTCGGGCTGGAACTGGGTGATGATCGCCGTGGTGATCACCACCAGCAGGAAGACCGCCAGGATGACCGCCTTTCGGATCCGGATGATCCGCCAGTAGTCCAGGAAATGGAGCTTGGAATCCGTGGACTGGGGTGCCTTCGAAACTTCCATGTGAAAAAAAAGAGGAGGCCAGAAGGGATGTTCCAGCCTCCTACGACAGGGTTGCCAGGGTTGGAAACTCTCAGTAGGTGAAGTTGACGCCCAAGAACACCCGGTTGCGGGCGAACTCACGCAGGTCGTTCACCAGGTCGGAATCCACGCGGTCATGCGCGTAGGTCAGACGGGTCGAGATGTTCTGGGTGATCCGGTAGGCCAGGGTCACATCGGCCGAGGCGTAACCGTCGCCCTGGCCATCGATGCTGGGACCGCCGCCGATGAAGGTGCCGGCCTGGTAGAGACCGTTGACCGAGCCCACCAGCTTCGGGGTGAAGCTGTGCGACAGGCTGATGCGGCCCGAGGTGGCGCTGCTGCCGCGGATCGGGTCGTTGAACAGGCCGCCGCCCACGGTGCCAAGGATGCCGACGTCGGTCGCGGTCAACTGGTGGCGGACGCCGAGGGTAACCGAGGATCCCGGGAGGAACCCGTAGGTCAACTGGCCGTCCACGTAGGGCGAGACACCGTCGCGGCCGCGGATGCCGGACACCTCGACGAAGTCGTTGTACTGGATACCCCCACGCAGCGACCCGGTGAGGTTCGCGGCGAAATCATGGTCGACGGTCGCCGCGACGAAGTGCGAGTTGACGTCGCGAACGAAGCCCACGTTGACGCCCGGTCCGTCGTAGTCGGTGATGCCGTACTGGTAGAAGAGGCCGACGCTGGAGGTCGGGGCCAGCTGGTAGCGCAGGTTGACCGAAGGCAGGTACTCGACACGGTCCAGCGACTGGGCGAACAGGTCGTTGTCGAAGCGGAAGAGGTTGTTGCGGAAGCCGGTGACCGCGCTCCAGCTCTCGGCGAGCTGCGACGTGAAGTCGAAGCCGGCGATGTTGCGGAAGTTCGTGCCCTCCGCGCGGAAGAGGATGCCGGCGCCACCGGCGCCCTGACCCAGCTGCTGCGGCTCCTGGGCCTGGGCGAAGCTGTCGAAGACGTCGAGCTTGAAGCGGCTGTTGAAGCTGTGGCTGAGGTTGGCGTCGACGACGTGGTTGTGATCGACGGCCTTCTCGCGGTTCTCGAAGTAGCGCAACAGGTAGTCGTAGCGCAGGCCCAGCACCGTCTGGCCATCGTTGACCGGCAGGTTGAGGCTGAAGCCCGGGGTCAGCTCGAAACCGAAGCTGTCGACCTTGGGCAGGTCGCTGCGGGTGTAGACGTTGTCGTTGTAGAATCCGGAGACACCAGCTCGCACCGTCCATGGCTTGGACCCACCATCGGCGGCTTGGAGGGCAGTGGTGACCGCGAGGCTCGCAGCGCCGATGGAAAGGGCGCTCACGCTGGGAATGAGGTTTTTCATGCGAAATCCGTTGTTGGACGGCTCCTTCGTCCTGAGAACGCTGAGCTTGGTTACGTCTGGAGTCTTCGAAGTCGGAGGGAGGGTGTCAATCTGTTTTCCCCGATTTTCAGTCGCCCAGCCCGTGGTGAGGCCAAACCGGGGGCTCCCTGCGATGCGTCATCAGGACGGGCGTCGAAAGGCCGGGAAGTCGCGGGCCAAGCGTTCCCAGTCGGGCGTTTGGCCCCAGGACGTCAGCGAGAACGCCTCGAGCGGCGCCCCGTCTCCCCATCCGAGGGCCGCCCGCTGATCGCGGAAGCGTCGCCGCAGCACCGCCTCCCATTGCTCGACGGTCTCCACCGGGTCGATGCCGTGGCGACCCACCCAGGGCAACCATTCGCGGATCTGGCTCTGGTGACACCAGGACTGCCGCACGATCTGGTCGAAGGCGTCGTCCACGTCGACGACGAGGTCCGGGACGGACTGGGGCCCCTGGCCGATGTAGCTGTCCCAGGTGTTGAGGATGACCGGCGTGCGGATCCAACGGGCCTCCCCGCGTCCCTCCTCCGGATAGTCGTCCACGAACGCGTGGGGGACATTGATCATGTAGGCCACCCGGCGGACGGCGTCGGCCACGGTGATGTGGTCGGGATGGACGCCCGCCCGGGGATCGGCCGGGAGAGGTGGGCAGAAGAGGTAGTCGGGCTCGAAGTCGCGGATGGACTTCCAGAGCGCGGCCAGGAGGTCATTGCTGGGCAGCCTCGCCTCGCCGAACGGCTGCCCGTTCGGCCGGGCCAGGCGCTCGAACTCGTAGCGGCCGATGACGGCCGAGGCCGCCTGCTCGGCGAGACGGATCCGGGCGGTCTCCTCCGGGGTGCGCCGATGGTGGCCGGAACGACCGTCCGTGCAGACCACCACCTTGGCCCGCAGGTCGGGCCCATGCTTGCGGCCGAACAGCTCGAAGGTGCCCGCGGCGACGAACTCGAAATCGTCGAAGTGGGCATGGACGCAGAGGATTCGCATGCGCTGGGATGGGTGGACCGGAACCGCCGCCGAAGGGTGGTGGGCGGTGAGGGATTCGAACCCCCGACCCAATGCGTGTAAAGCATTTGCGCTAACCGCTGCGCCAACCGCCCCAGCCACCGTTGGATCCCGACCCTAACCCGCGCGTCGGGCCGGATTCAATTCGGCAATGGAACCCGCGAGGTTCCCATTGGGAGTTGTCACCGCAGAACTGGCGTTGGAGAAACCGGCCGACCGGTCTAATCTTCGCCGGCCGATGAGCCGGGCCATTCCCGACATCCCCCAGGATGCTCGCGACACCGACTCCCTGTCCGCCTGCGACCTGGTCGCGGCGACCTGGGAGCCGGAGCTTCCGGCACGCCCGTTGGGTTTGCCGACACCCGCCGCCATGCCCGATGCCCGGGCCTTCCTGGAATCCCATCGGGATGCGGTGATCGTCGGGCTCGACTGGCCGGTGATCCTCGCGGCGGCCGAGGCCACGCGCCTGGGACGGCACCGGGATCTGGTCCAACTCGACCTCGACTATCCGGGCCGCCGCGCCGGTCGCTGGGCCGAGGCCTCCTTCCGGGTGGGCCGACGGCAGCTTTCCCGCCTCAGGGGCGCCCGGGACCTGCGGGCCGTCCAACGCTACCTCGCCGCCGTCGAGGAAGGCCGGGCCCAGGGCTGGAACCCGATCGTCTTCGGCATCGCCCTGGCGGCATTCCACCTGCCGTACCGTCCGGCCCTGCTCCACTATGCAGGCACCCTCCTGCGGGGCCTGGCCCAGGGGTGCCGGCCCGCCCAGGTCCCCGAGCACGACTGGAACGCCTGGATGGACCACCTCGAGGCATCCCTGCCGGAGGCGGTGGCGCGGCTGCTTCCGGATGCCTTCGTGGGTCCCGGGTCGCCGCGACTGCCCGAGTCGCGGAGCTGACCCGGGTGGCGAACCGGGCACGAACCCGGGCGCATGAATCCCGCGGAATCCCCTTTCCCGGGGCGCCCGGCCGGGGTTTGCTCCGCACCTCGTTATGCTCAAGGCCGGCATCGTCGGCTTGCCCAACGTGGGCAAGTCCACCCTCTTCAACGCAGTCACCCGCACCCGCAAGGCGCAGGCGGCGAACTACCCGTTCTGCACCATCGACCCCAACGTGGGCATCGTCACCGTGCCCGACGATCGCCTGGCCGTCCTGCAGAAGATCGCCAAGACCACCGTGGTGATCCCGGCGGCCATCGAGTTCGTGGACATCGCCGGCCTGGTGAAGGGCGCGAGCGCAGGCGAGGGCCTGGGCAACAAGTTCCTGAGCCACATCCGCGAGGTCGACGCCATCGTGCAGGTCGTCCGCTGCTTCGAGGACGCCGACATCCACCACGTGGCCGGCAGCGTGGACCCCGTGCGGGACATCGAGACCATCACCACCGAACTGGTGCTGGCCGACCTCGAGTCGGTGAGCAAGCGCCTCGACAAGGTGGCCAAGGACGCCAAGCGGGGCGACAAGGAGGCCCAGGCCGAGCAGGCCGTGCTCAACAAGCTCAAGCCGCACCTCGACGCCGGGAGGCCCGCCCTGACCTGCGAGCTGACCACCGAGGAGAAGGCCCTCTCGAGGATGTTCTGGCTGATGACCGACAAGCCCACCCTCTTCGCCTGCAACGTCAAGGAGGGCGACCTGGCCACCGCCGACACCAACCCCCATGTGGTGAGGGTGCGCGAGTACGCCAAGAGCCACCTGAGCTGCGAGGCCACGGTGATCAGCGCGCAGATCGAGAGCGACCTGGTGGATCTCTCGGAGGACGAGGCCAAGGAGTTCCTGGCGGCCCTCGGGGTCGCCGAGTCGGGCGTGGGTTCCCTGATCCGGGCCACCTACCACCTGCTGGGCCTTCGCACCTACTTCACGGCCGGCGAGAAGGAGGTCCGGGCCTGGACGATCCATGCCGGCGACACCGCGCCGAAGGCGGCCGGAGTCATCCACAGCGACTTCGAGCGGGGATTCATCAAGGCCGAGACCGTGGCCTACAAGGACCTGGTGGCCTGCGGATCGGTGGCTGCGGCCCGCGAGAAAGGGCTCTACCGGATGGAGGGCAAGGAGTACGTGGTCGCCGACGGCGACGTGCTGGTCTTCAAGTTCAACGTCTGAGCCGTCGCTCGGCCGACGACGTTCCAGGGCCAAGAGACGGACCGGGAAAAAGACCGCGGCCCGGGGCGGACTCGGAGGCATCGCCTCCCGTCCGCACCCGGGCCGCTTCGTTTCTCCGGAGGTCCTGAGCAACCGGTCAGGCGCCCACGACCTTGGACAACAGCGTGTTCATGCGCTGGAGCATGGCGCGCGGGTCCTCGAGTCGGCCCGAGGCCAGCCGGGCCTGGTCGTTGAGCTGCTCGGCCACCAGGCCCGCCAGCGCGGCATCGTTCTGGCGGAGCTGGTTGAGCTTCACGATGACCGGGTGCCGGGGGTTGATCTCCAGGTCCGGGGCCGCGTCCTCGCCGGCCATGGCGTCCCGTCCCATGGCCTTGAGGGTGCGCCGCATGCTGGCGGTCATGAACTTGTCGCTGTCGAGGGCCACCACCGGGCTGTCCACCAGGCGCTTGGACGACCGAACCTCATGCACCGACTCGCCCAAGGTCAGCTTGAGCCAACCGGCCAGCGAGGTGGCCTCGTCGTCGGAGAGGGCGCCGTCCTTCGAGGCGTTCTCGACATCGAGTTCGGCCTTCTCGGCGGCCGTGATGGTCTTCGACTCGAACTCGCGCAGACGATCCATCACGAACTCGTCGATCGGGTCGTCCACGAAGAGCACCTCAAATTGGCGGGAGCGGAACACCTCGAAGTACGGGCTCGCCTCGGCCGCGGCGCGGTCCTTGGCCAGGAGGTAGTAGATGTCCTTCTGCCCCTCGGGCATGCGCTTCACGTAGTCGGCCAGCGAGGTCTTCTTGCCGGCCTCGGTCGCGGACGACTCGTAGCGCAGCAGCTTGCCCAACGCGGCCTGGTTCTCCCAGTCGCTCAGCACGCCCTCCTTGAGGAACCGGTGGTACTCGGCGTAGAACCCGTCGTAGGCGGCGGCGTCCTTGTCGGCCTCCTCGGCCAGATGCTTGAGGAAGCGGTTGGTCAGCGCCTTGCTCAGCTTGCGCATGAGGTCCGAGTCCTGCATCCGCTCGCGGGAGACGTTCAGCGGCAGGTCCTCGCTGTCGACCACGCCGCGGACGAACCGCAGCCACTCCGGCAAGAGCCCCTTGGGCTTCGACTCGATGAGCACCTTGCGGCAGTACAGGTGCACCTCCGACTCCTGGCGCACCATGCCGGGCATCTCGAGGCTGCGCGACGGCACGAAGAGCAGCGCCTGGATGGCGATGGGCGCGTCGGCCGTGAAATGCAGGCGGTACTTGGGCGCCTCGTGGTCGTGGGCCAGGTACTCGTAGAACTCCTTGTATTCCTCCTCCTTCACCTCGTTCTTCGAGCGGGCCCAGATGGCCTGGACGGTGTTGACCCGCTTGCCGTCGAGCTCCAGCGGGAAGGCGACGAAATTGGAGTACCGCTTGACGATGCGCTCCAGGTTCCCGGCCTGGGCGAAGTCCTTGGCGTCGTCCTTGAGGCTGAGGGTGATCCGGGTTCCGGGGCCTGCGTCGGGAGCGGCTTCCAACGTGTAGCCGTTGCCGCCCTCGCTGGTCCACTTCCAGCCCTCGGAACCCGGAGCGTGGGAACGGGTCACCACGGTCACCTGCCGGGCGACCATGAAGGCCGAATAGAAGCCCACGCCGAACTGGCCGATGAGGCGGGTGTCGGGCTTCTGCTGCTCGGCCAAGGCCTTGAGGAAGGCCTTGGTGCCCGAGTGCGCGATGGTGCCGAGGTTCTGGACCAGCTCGTCGCGGGTCATGCCGATGCCGGTGTCGGCGATGGTCAGGGTCGACTCCTTCTCGTCGGTGGTCAGGGCGATGGACGGGCCGGCGTCGCCGCCGGGGGCCTGCCCGCTGGCCTGCAGGAAACGGAGTTTCTCGCAGGCATCGGCGGCGTTGGAGACCAGTTCCCGGACGAAGACCTCGCGGTCGGTGTACAGGGAGTGGATGACGATGCTCAGCAACTGCTGGATCTCGGCCTGGAAGGAATGCTGTTCCGGTTGACTCATGGTGTTGTGGAGGACGCAAGCGCCCGACCAACGGGCGCGGATGATCGTTTTACTCGCTCAAACCGAGTCCGTGTCAAGGGAACGGGAAGCCCATGCCAGGGTGGCTGCGACCCGGAGCAGGGAGGTGGGGGTGACCTCCGACCCTCACCACACCCGCGCCCAGATCACCTTCAGGTAGCGGCTTTCCGGGCAATTCGACATCACCGGATGGTCCTCGCCGGGACCGGTGCGGTCGAGGATCTGCAATCGCCGACGGGTGCGGACGGCCATGCGGACCACGAGGTCCTCGAACTCCTCGGCGGAGATCATGCCCGAACAGGAGCAGGTCACCAGCAGGCCCCCGGGCCGCGTGATCACCATGCCCAGGCCGTTGAGGTCCTCGTAACGCTGGCGACCCTCGGCGGCATCCTCGTCGTCGCGGCTGTGGATGAGCTTGGGCGGGTCGAGGATCACCACATCCCACGACTCGCCATTGTCGCGCATCTGCCGGGCGTAGCTGAAGGCGTCGCAGTCCACCCAGTTCACGCGCACCTGGTTCAGGTTGGCATTGCGCTTGGACATGGCGATGGCCGCCTCGTCGAGGTCCACCCCGGTCGCCTCGGCGGCCCCGCCCAGCAGCATCGCCGAGATGGAGAACCCTCCGGAATAACAGCACAAATCCAGCACCCGCTTGCCCCGCGTGTAGCGCGAGAGCTTCAGGCGGTTGTCGCGCTGGTCGCAGAAGAATCCGGTCTTGTGACCCTCCTGGAAGTCCACCTCGTAGCGGATGCCGTGCTCCCGGATCTTCACCGCGCGGACCGGGTCGGACGGGATCGTCGCCGGCGAGAGGCCCTCGTTGCGGGACACGGTGTCGTCGACCTCGAAGACGATCCGCCGGGTGCCCAGCCGGGCGTGCATCCGGGGGATCCACGCGCCGAGGCGCTGCCCGATGCCCAGGCTGTGGACCTGCACGCTCAAGACGTCGGCGAACTTGTCCACCACCAGGCCGCTCAGGCCGTCGGCATCGGAATGCACCACGCGGAAGGCATCGGTCACCTCGGGCAGCCGCAGGAACTCCACGCGGTGGTCCATCGCCCGGTCGAGCAACTCGACCAGCAGCGTCTCCTCGACGAAGGATTCCCCCCAGTGGAAGAGCCGCAGCGGCACCTTCGAGCGCGGGTTCCACAGGCCGTTGCCGCAGGGTGAACCCGACTTGTCGTACACGTTCACCCAATCCCCGGGCTTCGAACCGGCCGAGGCGTCCCGGATCATCGCCGGGTACACGGCCGGTTGTTGGGCATGGTACTTCAGCCAGACCCAGGGCGTCCGCCAGTGGCTCGTGTCCACCTGGGGCGGCGCCGACATCGGCGGGCCGGATCGCGGGCCGGGCCCGGAACCTGGGCCGGGACGGGGAGGGCCGGCGAACGGCCTCCGGGGCCGGAATGGGGGACGATCGAAAGAAGCCATCGGGCCGCATGGATACGGCCAAACCGCCACCGAGCCAAGCCCCGTCCCCGACCGGTCGGGCGGATCCAAGCCAGAATGAAGCCCCAAGCGGAGCGACCAGAGTCGCCTTCAACCCAACGCCGGGTATGATTGGCCCCGTGACCGACACGGCTCAGGGAAAACAACGGGTGCTGGTGGGCATGAGCGGGGGCGTGGATTCATCGGCCGCCGCCGCCCTGCTCCTCGAACAGGGCTTCGACGTCGTCGGTGTCACCCTCAAGCTGTGGCCGCAGGACTGCGTCAACCGGGCCGAGGACAAATGCTGCGGTCCCCAGGCCGTCATGGACGCCCGCAGCGTCAGCGCGAGCCTCGGCATCCCCTACTACCTCATCGACGAATCGGCCGAGTTCCAGAAACGCGTCATCGGCTACTTCGCCGAGGAGTACCGCGCCGGTCGCACGCCGAACCCCTGCGTGATGTGCAACCAGCACCTGAAGTTCGGCACCCTGCTCGACCGCGCCCGACAGCTCGGCTGCGACCTCGTCGCCACCGGCCACTTCGCCCGCGTCGAACGCACGCCCGGGGGCCGCACCCTGCTGCTCCGGGGCCGGGATCCGCGCAAGGACCAGAGCTACTTCCTCTTCTCCCTCCGCCAGCACCAGTTGGCCCGCATCCTCTTCCCGCTGGGAGAGAAGACCAAGGCCGACACCCGCGACGTCGCCCGCGAGTGCGGCCTGCGCACGGCCGACAAGGAGGAGTCGATGGAGATCTGCTTCGTGCCCGACAACGACTACGGCCGGTTCCTCGAGCAGTCCCGGCTCGTCCAGCGCCATGCCGGCGAGATCGTGGACACCGATGGACGCGTGCTCGGGAGGCATGACGGCATCGAGTTCTACACCATCGGGCAGCGCAAGGGGCTGGGCATCTCCGCGGCACAGCCGCTGTACGTGCTCGAACTGGACCCCGCCACGAACCGCGTCGTCGTCGGCGACGAATCCAAGCTCAACCGCTCCACCTTCTCCGTGGACCACTGCAACTGGATCCCCTGGGACTCGCCCCCGGACTCCTTCGAGGCCATGGCCAAGATCCGTTACAACCACGCGGGCGCGCCGGCCACGGTCGAACCGCTGCCCGATGGAACCGCCAGGGTCCGACTGCACACGCCGGCCAGGGCGGTCACCCCCGGCCAGGCCTGCGTGTTCTACGACGGGGATCGGGTGCTGGGAGGCGGATGGATCCGGCGCGAACCGGGGAACCGGGAGGAGGCTCACCAGGTCGTTCACCAGGCCGGCACCGAGCGCACGCGGTAGAACGTCCCGCCGTCCTCGGCGGGAGCCGGTCCCCGGAACTCCCGGGCCTCGAGCGGATCGGACACGATCGTCCAGGCGGCCGCATCCGGACTGGCCGCCCGCTCGACCAGGAAGCGTTGGGCCTGCCGGCGTTCCCCGGCCACCCCGTCGCGGACCACGGCCGTCGAGCCGTCCCACGAGAGCACCACCTCGGTCCCCTCGCGCCGGATCGCGCGGATCCTCGGCAGCGGCTGGTAGCCGATCACCCCCCGGAGCGGGAAGCCGAGGGTGCCCGGCAACCACGGCGCGGCCGTCCAGGGCGAGAGCATCTGGTCCCCGCTGGCCCAGCTCGTCCGGTAACGCACGTACTCGGTGCCGTCGTCGGCGACCCAGTACCCGTAGGCCAACATGCCGTGGATCTCGGGATTCACACCCTGGACCCCGGAAAGCGTCCGCGACAGTTCCGAGGTCGGCTGCATGAAGAGCAGCACCGGCCGGCCGGCACGGATCTCGGCCTTCAGCTCCGCATACGTGAAACCGCGCCCCCCCGAGACCGCCGGATTGAAGTCGGTCAACTGGCAGAAGCTCGAGGCCTCGCCCCCGCGGAACCGCGTCCAGGCAACCAGCCCGGAGACGATGTCCGAGCCTTCGGGGATCGACGGCTCGAAGCCGGGCCTGGCCCATCGCCGGGCCCCGCTTCTGTCCCAGTGCACGTAGGAGAACCCGTCGATGTTGCCCCGGCATTCGCCCCCGAGGTCGGCCCACTTGTTCTGGCTCAGCCCGATGAAGTCGCCGATGCAGTCGGGTGTGTGCTCCTGGCGGCCGGCCGTGAGGTAGGGATCGGCGAAGACGCCCTCGTAGGCGCCGTAGTAATCGTCCTCGTGGCCGGGCAGATTCGCCGGTCGCCCGTCACGACCGGCCTTCGAGGCCCACAGGGAAAAGATGCCCTGGTTGCCCTGGCTGGCCCGGCTGTTCAGCGGCGCCACGCCGCCGCCGGTCGGGCCGGTGTAGAACTCGGGGAAGCCGTTGCGGTCCCAGAAGCCCATGAGGTTGCCCGTGGCCGTCCCGAAACAACCGGCATGCCATTCGTAGTCGGGCACGCCCTCGATCCGCACGTCCTCCAGCTGGGCATGGACCCGGGGGGCGACGAGGCTCCCCGCCAGCAAGGCCCACAGGGCGCACGCACGACCAGGCCGCCACGACTTGCAAGACATGCCCGGAAAATCGCTCCCGGGGCACCGCTGTCCAGATCGATCCGCGCCGGGAGGCCCCGGTTCCCGCGCTTGCACCCAAGCGACCGGGACCGTTGACTCGGCCCGCCCCGGTCCGACCGGCGCACCACCGTGAAGTCCAACCCGCCTGGGAAGACAGGCTACTTCGTGCTCGAGGGCACCAACGCCTTCGCCGCGTCCTACTACTTCAACTACCTGATGTTCCTGCTCCAGCGGGACCACGGGTTCACCAATCTCGACAACCTGGTCCTGAGCGCGGTCCATGGGTTCCTCTACGTCGGCACCTCCTGGTTCGCAGGTCGCTTCGGCCAGCGCCACGGGTACTTCACCAGCCTGCGCATCGGCTTCGGGGGCATGGGCGCGGCGGTCGCCCTGGGCTGGGTGCTGCCCGGGGCGGCCGGCCAGGTCGCGGCCCTCCTCCTCTGGACCCTGGCCCTGTGCTTCACCTGGCCGATGCTCGAGGCCCTCGCCTCCGAGCGGGAACCCAAGGACCGCCTCCCCCACCGGGTCGGCCTCTACAACGTCGTGTGGGCCGCGACGGCCGGCCTGGCCTATTTCGTCGGGGGAACGCTCTTCGAGCACCTGGGCCGCGCCAGCCTCTACTGGCTGCCGTTGGGGATCCATGTCCTGCAATGGATCAGCCTCGGTCGGCTCGAGCGGGAACACGCCCGGGGCGCGTCCAACGCGATCGGGGACACCGGGCCGAACATCGCCCACGGCCCGCGGCCCGACCCCGCGCCGCCCCGGGACGCCCGGGTCACGCGGGTGTTCCGCAACCTGGCCTGGATGGGCAACCCCTTCGCCTACATGGCCATGAACACCCTGATCGCCGTGGTGCCCGGGATTGCCGGTCGGGCCGGGCTGGGCATCGAGGAGGCGGGCCGCCTCATGTCGGCCTGGTTCATCGTGCGGACGGTGACCTTCGCCATCCTCTGGGGTTGGCACGGCTGGCATTACCGGATCGGCTGGTTCCTGGGCTCGTTCCTGCTGCTCATCGGCGGATTCGTCGCCGTGATGACTGCGCGGGAGGTCTGGATGCTCCTGGTCGCACAGGTCGCCTTCGGCTGGGGCACCGGCCTGATCTATTATTCCTCGCTCTTCTACGCGATGGATGGCAGCGACACCCACGGCGAGCACGGCGGCATCCACGAGGCCTTCATCGGCCTGGGCATGGGCTCCGGACCGGCCATCAGTGCGCTGGGACTCTGGCTCTCGGGGACACCGACGGCCCCGGCCGTGGCCGTCGGTGCGGCGCTCGTCGGCGGCTGGGCGTGGTGCTGGACCGTGTCCCGAGGGACCCGCCGTCCGGAGAGTGCCGGTTGACCAGACCCCAGGAACGGCGACTGTCCCCTCGAAACCGGGAATGTCTCCCGGAGGTCTCGCCTACCGATGGTCATTCCCACCGCATCGTCCCGGTCCGCATCGTCCCGGCCCAAATCGTCCCGGCCCAAATCGTCCCGCCTGGGATGCGACCACGGCTTCACCCTGATCGAACTGCTCGTGGTGGTGGCCATCATCGGCATCCTCACGAGCATGCTCCTGCCGTCCCTGGCGGCGGCCAAGGGATCGGCCCAGCGCATCGCCTGCCTGAACCACGAGAAGCAGCTGGGGCTGGCGCTGCACCTCTACGCCGGCGACCACGCCGGCCGGTTCCCGCCCCGGCTGGTCACCAACCGCTGGTGCACGACGCTCCGGCCCTACTATCAGGACCTGAAGATCCTGAAGTGCCCGGTCGATTCCGGGGCCCGTGGCAGCACCAACGTCCCCGGAGCGGGAAACCGTGTCGCCGAATACGCGCCGCGCACCTACCTCATCAACGGCTTCAACGACTTCTACCGCCGCCGCGTGGGGGCCGGGCAAATGGGCGAGTTCCGGCTCCAGGGCAACGGCGAGGTGGTCATCGGCGAGAACGACATCCCCGAGCCCTCTCAGACCGTGAGCTTCGGGGAGCGTGACTCCAGCCGCGTGGTCCACTTCCACATGGACTTCGACGCGCTCGACGATCTCAGCGCCTTGCACCAGAACCGCCACGGCACCTCGATCAAGACCGGCCGGGGAGGCGGTTCCAACTACGCCATGGTCGACGGCCACGTCGAATTCCTGCGCTACGGCCGATCCTTCAATCCGATCAACCTCTGGGCGGTCACCCCCGAGGAGCGCAACGCCGGGGTCTCGCTGCCATGAACCCGAATCGCCGCGCCTGGACCCTTGCCGTGCTGGCCGCCTTCCTGGCGGGCGCCTACGTGGTGGTGTTCACCGACTGGACATCCCCGCAGCCCATCGAGATCGCGTCGCAAATCCGCCCCGTGATCCAGCCCCCCCGGTTCGGTCGTCGCGGGTCACGACCGCCCGACACGACGGCCGAAAAACCTGCCGACCGGGCCGCGGAACCCGAGGCTTCCTCCGGCGTGGCCCGCGTGACCTTCAGCCTCGACGACCGCTACCGCCTCACCTCCGTACGCGTCCACGCCCTGGATGCACAGGGCGAGCCGGCCAAGAAGGTCTGGGATCTGACCGGCAAGAGCCGGCAACTGAATTCCCTCATGTACGGCATGAACCCTGCCGGAATGTCGCCGACCGAGGGCTCCGACGGAACCGCCGCACCGCTGGAAGCCGGCGTGACGTACCAATTGGAGATCCGGGCCGGGCGCCGGACCGGCACGCATCGCTTCCGCACCGCCGCCGTCCCTCCCGCCGACCGCTGAGCGAGCCTTGGGAGGCGGACATCCTTTCACCCCCGCGCGCAGCGCGATGGCTCTCGGCTGGGAGAGTCTCCCCAGCGAGCGGAGGCCCCACCCGCTCCGCCGCCCCCACCCCCTACCGACTCTTGTCCTCGAATGCCAACCGGCTAGGATGCGTCCCATCGCCAGCATCCCTCAACGCACTCCCATCATGTCCAATCAACAGCCCTCCACCCCACAGCCCGGCGCATCCCGGCGCGAATTCCTCAAGCGCACCGCCGCCGCCGGCGGCATCGCTGGCATCCTCGCCAACCAGCCTGCCGCCGCGGCCAACACCCTCACCAAGCTCGCCGCGCCCTACGCCGGCCGGGTGATCGGCGCCAACGACAAGATCGTCGTCGGCTTCATCGGCGTCGGCAACCAAGGCGGCGGCGCGCACGTCGGCCTGAACCTCGAGCATTACTCGGAGAACAACGTCGGCCTCGCCGCCGTCTGCGACGTCTCCCAGCACCGCGTCGACGACCACGTCGCCAAGATCGAGAAAAAGACCGGCACCAAGCCCGAGGGCTTCGCCGACTTCCGCCGCCTGCTCGAGCGCAAGGACATCGACGCCATCTTCTGCGCCACCGTCGACCACTGGCACACCAAGGTGAGCTGCGAGGCGATGGACTCCGGCAAGCACGTCTACGTCGAGAAGCCGATGACCCGCTACCTCGCCGAGGCCTTCCAGATCCACGACGCCTGCAAACGCACCGGCAAGCTGGTGCAGGTCGGGTCCCAGGGCTGCTCCGACCGCAAGTGGCACAAGGCCGCCGAGTGGATCCGGGCCGGGAAGATCGGCCCCATCGTCATGAGCCAGGGCAGCTACATGCGCAACAACCCGCACGGCGAGTGGAACTACACCATCGCCCCCTGGGCCAAGCCCGACGACATCAACTGGAAGATGTGGCTCGGCGAGCAGATCAAGACCGCCCACGGCTTCGATGCCGACCACTACTTCCGCTGGCGCAAGTACTACCCCTATTGCTCCGGCCTGCTGGGCGACCTGTTCCCGCACAAGCTGCACCCGTACATGCTCGCCACCGGCAACCCGGAGTACCCCGTCCGCGTCGCTGCTGTCGGCAGCAAGGCCTTCAAGACCGACCTCAACCAGGTCGGCCGCAAGCCGGAGCAGGCCACCCAGTACGTGCGCGACGTCGAGGAGATCATCCAGCTCATCGCCGAGTTCCCCAGCGGCTACGTCATGCACATCACCTCCAGCACGGTCAACGAGGTCGGGTCGTCCGAGATGATCCGCGGCCACAAGGCCACCCTCACCATGGGCGGCAACAAGGTGCAGCTGAACCCCGAGCGGCCGTTCGCCGAGGACATCGAGCCCGAGACCAGCGAGGCCTTCCCCGGCGAGAGCGTCGCGGCCCACCACAAGAACTTCTACGAGTCCATCCGCGCCAACAAGCAGCCCAACGCCGGCATCGACCTCGCCACCAAGGTCCAGACGGTCATCTCGCTGGCCGAGATGTCCGACCGCCTTGGCGTCATGTGCTACTTCGACGCCAAGACCCGCAAGGTCACCGACAAGTCCGGGCGTGAGATCGCGCCGCTGACCTACGGCTGGGACAAGAACTCCTGAGGCGGTCACTGGCGGATTCCGAATGTCCCCAACACACGGCGGACCAGCCCTCCGGGGCGGGTCCGCCGTGTCCGCTTCCGCCGAACCCCGGCAACCGACACGCAACGATCCTCGTGGGACACTCTTGGGATTGCCCGACGCGGCGCGAACGGGTTGGCTTCCGGGCATGAGTTCCCGCTCCGCCGCCTCCCGCCCGGTCTCCTGCGTCGCCCCGGACTGGTGGGACTACACCACCCTCGACCCTGAGCTGGTGGCCGACGCCGCCGCCCTCACCCCGGAGAAGATGCGGCGCCTGTCGCGCCCCGGCTTCCAGGTGACCCTGTACGACACCCTCGAGGAATTCTACCTGGCCGAGGCCCTCGAATACATCGCCGCCTGGAAACAAAGCACCGACGACAACCCGGTGGGCATCTGCGGCCCCATCGGTCCCACCGAGCAGCTCCCGCTGGTCGCCCGCATCGTCAACGCCCTCGGCCTCGACATCCGCTCTGCCCATTTCTGGGGCATGGACGAGTGGGTCATCGACGGCAAGGAGGCCCCCGCCGACCACCCCCTGTCCTTCGAGAAGGCCGACCGGGAACTGTGCTTCCATCGCATCGCCCGCAAGCAGGTCATGCCCGACGCCCACCTGCACTTCCCCAAGGCCGACACCCGGGCCTATCGGGCCTCCTGGGACGCCGGGGTCCGCTGCGCGGTCATGCAGGGCGGCCAGGGCGACGTGAAGCACTGGGCCTTCAACGATCCCGTCCGCCGGGCCGGCAAATACCGGCACGCGCCGCCGACCCCGGAGGAGTACCTGAAGCTGGGCACCCGCGTCGTGGACCTGCACCCGCTGACCATCGCGCAGAACGCCCGGACCAGCGGCGGCGGCAACGTGTCACTGGTGCCGACCCAGGCCATCACCGTCGGCCCGGTCGAGACCTGGAAGGCCGAGGCCGTGTCCATCTGGCATGCCGGGCAACATGACAACCCCTTCGGGCAACGCCTCACCTGCCTCATGATCGCCAAGGGCCTCGTCGACACCTCCGTGCCCATGTCGCTGTTGGCCCGGCACCCGAACGTGCGGTTCAACTACTACCGGGGCGGCATGGGCCGCTGCGCCGTCGAGATGCACTGAGGCGCGTCGATTCCGCGGGCGGGAAAACGAACAGGGCCGACGGGCTGGACGCCGTCCAGCGCTCATCGGCCCCGAGGATCGGCCAGGTACGGGTCAGTGGGCGACCACACCCTGCGCCGCCGCCAGGTCCACCTTGCGCTGGTTCAGGCTCCGGAAGAACTCGTAGCCTTCGCGGCAGCGCCGCACCAGCACGCTCTTGTCCTCGAGCATGGTCTTGATGATCCGCAGGATCGGACCCGGGCGCAGGTAATACTGGCGGTAGAAGCGGTCCACCGACTCGAAGATCTCGTCCTTGGACAGGCCAGGATACTCGAGGGTGGACTGCTGGAAGCCGTCGCCGTGGACGATGTCGGTCTTGTCCTTCTTGGAGAACCAGCCGTTCTGGCGGGCCATCTCGTAGAGCTCGGTCCCGGGATAGGGCGCGGCCAGCGATACCTGCATCGAGAACACATCCAGATCCTGCGCGAAGCGCATGGTCTGCTCGATGGTCTCGGGCGTCTCGACCGGCAGCCCGAGGATGAAGGTGCCATGGATCACCACCCCCGCGCGGTGGCAGGCCTTCGTGAAGCGGCGCATCTCATCGGTGGTCACACCCTTCTTGATGCGCTTGAGGATGTCGTCGTTGCCGGACTCGTAGCCCACGAGGAAGAGCCGAAGGCCGCAGTCCTTGAAGAAGCGGATGGTGTCCTCGTCGAGATTGGCCCGGCTGTTGCAGCTCCAGGTCAGGCCCAGCGGCGCGAGCTTCTTGGCGATCTCGCGGGCCCGGGGCAGGTTGGCCGTGAAGGTGTCGTCATCGAAGAAGAATTCCCGGACCTGGGGGAAGAGCTTCTTCATGTAGGCCATCTCGGCCGCCACGTTCTCGGCCGAACGCACCCGGTACTTGTGGCCGCCGATGGTCTGGGGCCACAGGCAGAAGGTGCACTGGGCCGGACAACCGCGACCCGTGTACATCGAGATGTACGGGTGCATGAGGTAGCCGATGAAGTATTTCTCGATCTCCAGGTCGCGCTTGTAGACGTCGGCCACCCAGGGCAGCGCGTCCATGTTGTGGATCAGCTCGCGCTCCGGGTTGTGGATGATCTTGCCCTCCTTGCGGAAGCTCAGGCCGGAGATGGTCTCAAGGGCCCGGTCCTCGCAGACCTCCTTGCAGGTGAAGTCGAACTCCTTGCGGCCAACCCAGTCGATCGCCGGGGACGCCTTGAGCGTCTCGGTCGGCAGCACCGCCGTATGGGCGCCCACAAAGCCGATCCGGGTTTCTGGATTCTGCGCCTTGATGGCCTCGGCCACCTTGCAGTCGTTCTTCAGCGACGGGGTGGAGGTGTTGATGATGACATGCCGGTGCTCCTTCGCGATGCGCAGGGTCTCCTCCATGCCGATGCCATGGGGTGGGCAGTCGAGCAACCGCGAGCCGGGCACCAGGGCGGCGGGCTGGGCCAGCCAGGTCGGGTACCAGAAGGAAGTGACCTCGCGACGGGCCTGGTAGCGGGCGCCGGCGCCTCCGTCGAAACCGTCGAAGGAGGGCGGGGACAAGAACAGGGCGGACATGGGAAAAGGGTGGGGTCGAAGGATGCTGGGTGCCGGGGATCGCCCGAGCGGGGCCGCAGGGCGGCGACCTACTGGGAGTTCACCTCGATCTTCTTGGCGGCGGCGATCTTGGCCTTGAGGTCGGCGAGCTGATCCCCGGCGGCGCCGGACGGACCGCTCGAGCAGGCACCCGAGCCACCATGGTCATGGTCGTGCGGCAGGTCGTTGCCACCCCGCGCGAAGGCCGACTTCACGCCGGCGAACTCCCGGTTCACGGCCTCCTTGGCCTCGGCAAGGTGCCCCTTGCCGACGGACGCGCCATTGAAGGCCGCCCGGGTGAGCTCCGGACTGGACGGATAGGGGGCCGGCCGCGACCCGAAGTTGTACTTGAAGTTGATCCAGGAATCGCGGGGGCTGCTGCTCAGGGCGCCCGACGGCTCGAAACCCGAGTGCATCATGCAGTTCTCGCAGCGGGGATCGCGACCGCAGCCCCGTTCGTCCACGCCGAAGCGGTCCCACTTCACCTCGGACAGCATCTGCGCGTAGGTGGGATAGTGCCCCTCGGTCATCACGTAGCAGGGGGCCTTCCAGCCGCGGATGTTGTAGGTGGGCACCGCCCAGGCGCTGCAGGCGAGCTCGCGCTTGCCGGCCAGGAACTCCAGGTATCCCGGGGTCCCGAAGATGGTGAACATGCGGCCCCAGCGCTCGATGTCCTTGAACTTCTGGCGGGTCATCTCGCGGGTCAGGAAGAACTGTGCAGGGTCCTTGCCCAGGCGCTTGACCATGTCCTTCTTGGCCGCGTCGTAGTCGTAGCCCGGCGAGATGGTATGGCCGTCCACCCCGAGCGAGCTGAGGTACTTGAACATCTCCTCCAGCTCGGCGGTCTCGGTCTCCTTGTAGACGGTGGTGTTGGTGGCGACCTGGTAGCCCAGGATCTTGGCCATCTGGATGGCGGCCACGCACTCCTTGAAGACGCCCTCGCGCTCGACGATCAGGTCGTGGGTGTACTCCAGGCCGTCGACATGGACGTTCCAGTAGTGCCACTGGCTGGGCCGGATCACGACCTTCGACCGGGCGGCCGCATCGGCCGTGCGGATGGCCTCGGCCTCCTTCTCGGTGACGAGTTTCTCGGAAAGCAGCCGGGTCAACTGGGGCTCCAGGGCCGGGGTGTAGGCGCTGGCCAGGTACTCCCGCATCTTCTTGCGCATGAAGACGCCGTTGGTGCAGATGTACACCAGCCGACCCTGCCCGTGGAGGCCGGCCACGAGCTCCTCGATCTTGGGATAGATCAGCGGTTCGCCCCCGCAGATGGAGATCATGGGCGCATCGCACTCCGCCGCCGCGGCCAGGCACTGCTCGAGCGGCACCATGTCCTTGAGCGAGGTGGAGTACTCCCGGATGCGGCCGCACCCCGTGCAGGTGAGGTTGCAGGTGTGCAGCGGCTCGAGCTGCAGCACCATGGCGAACTTGCCGCTGCCCTTGAGCTTATGCTTGACGATGTGCCGGGCGATCTTGGCCGTCGGCGCGAGGGGAAAACGCATGGTTGGGAAATCAGTGGGCCGACCCCTCATGGGGGGATCCGGACCGGGACGCAACGACCCGGACGGCAGACGCAGCCGCCATCGCCGAGGCTTCGACAGGGTCCAAGGCGGCCACCCGCCCGTCCTCACGGCCCGGATGCCCGGGCATCTTGGCGGGCGAGGGGTCGGCCTTGAGCAGACCGGGGAGCAGGATCGACGCCGGTGAAACGCTGTGGGATCCACTGAATCCGCCGCATCCCGACACCAGGGCGGAGATGGCCAGGAGCCACGACGTGGCCAGAGCCCGGGATCGGTGAGCCTTCTTCACGTCCGACAGGATAGGGCGGGCCGCCGCCCCGGCAATCCTGATTTTGGAACCCCGGTTTGTCCTGCCCGCGACGGCGCCGCAAGGACCCGCCCTGCGGGCGGAGGAAGGGCTTGTCGGTGCGCCCCGGGCGGACCACCGTCGGGCGGGTCATCCATGAAACTCATCAGCCTGTCGGGAATCCTCGCGCTCATCGGGGTGGCCTGGCTGCTTTCCGAGCACCGGCGCCGCTTCCCGTGGCGGACGGTGCTGTGGGGGCTGGCCCTGCAGTTCTTCCTCGGGTGGTTCATCCTCAAGACGGGACCCGGCGAACGGGTCTTCGAGGCCTGCCAGCGGGTGGTGACCCGCTTCATCGGGTTCGCCAACGAAGGCAACCGCCTGATGTTTGGAGCGCTGGCCGACGAGGGGGCGATGTCCAAGGCCTTCGGGCCGGAGAACGCGCTGTTCTTCGCGCTCGTGATCACCGGCATCATCGTGCTCATCAGCACGGTGTCCTCGATCCTGTACCACTACGGCCTGCTGCAACTGGTGGTCCGGGCCGCCGCCTGGGTCATGCGCCGGGCCATGGGCACCAGCGGCAGTGAGACCTTGGGCGCGGCGGCCAACATCTTCATGGGACAGACCGAGGCGCCGCTGCTCATCAGGCCCTACTTGCCCGGGATGACCCGCAGCGAGCTGCACTGCCTGATGGTGGGAGGCTTCGCGACCATCGCCGGCAGCGTGATGGGGGTGTATTCGGGACTGCTCAAGGTGCCGGCGGGCCACCTGCTGACCGCCAGCGTGATGAGCGCCCCAGCCGCCCTGTTGATCTCCAAGATCCTGATCCCCGAGACCGAGGCCAGCGAGACGGCCGCAGGGTCCAGCGCCCGGATCGAGCGCGAGACGGTCAACGGCATCGACGCCGCCTGCTCCGGCGCCGGCGACGGCATGAAGCTGGCCATCAACGTGGTCGCCATGCTGCTGGCCTTCACCTCCCTGGTGGCTGCGGCCAACTGGATCCTCGGGGAGGCCTTCGGGGTGGTCGGGTGGCAGACCCGCCAACCGCTGCAGACGCTGCTCGGCTACGCGCATGCGCCCTTCGCCTGGCTGATGGGCATCCCTCCCAAGGACTGCCTGGCTGTCGGCCAGATCCTGGGAGAGCGCATCGTGCTCAGCGAGTTCATCGGCTACCTCTCGCTTTCCCGGCAGCAGGCGTCCCTGGATCCACGCAGCTATGTGATCGCCGCCTATGCCCTCTGCGGGTTCGCCAACTTCGGAAGCGTCGCCATCCAGATCGGCGGGATCGGTGCCCTGGTGCCCGGTCGGCGGAAGGACCTCGCCGGGGTCGGTCTGAAGGCGATGATGGGCGGCCTGCTGGCCTGCTACATGACGGCCTGCGTGGTCGGCGTGCTGATCTGAAGACCCGACCCAACCCATGCCCTCGGAGATCCACCCCACCGCCGTCATCCATCCCTCGGCCCGGATCGGCGACCGTTGCCGCATCGGCCCCCACGCGGTCATCGACGGCGGGGTCGAACTCGGCCCCTGCTGCGAGGTGGGCCCCGGGGCGCATCTCACCGGCGACACGCGGCTGGGCTCGGGCAACCGGATCCACGCCGGCGCCGTGCTCGGCGACGCGCCGCAGGACTTCAAGTATGCAGGCCAGGCGACCCGTCTGCGCATCGGCAACGACAACGTGTTCCGGGAGCACGTGACCGTGCACCGCTCGAACCGCCTCGACGAGGACACGATCCTCGGTGACGGCAACTTCCTGATGGCCGGATCCCACGTGGGCCACAATTGCGTGCTGGGCAACCACAACGTCCTGGCCAACGGGGCGCTGCTCGGCGGCCATGTGGTGGTGGCGGACCGCGCCTTCCTCTCGGGCAACTGCCTCGTCCACCAGTTCTGCCGCATCGGCCGGCTGGCCCTGATGCAGGGAGGTTCGGGCATCTCGCTGGACCTGCCCCCGTTCACGCTGGCCCGCGACAACAACACCCTCTGCGGGCTCAACCGGGTGGGACTTCGCCGGGCCGGCATCAGCCCGGACGACCGGAGGTCCCTCCAGAGGCTGTATCACCTGCTCTTCCGCTCGGAACTGCCGCGGGTCGAACGCCTCCGCCGGGCCACGGCGGAATTCCCCCAGGAGGTATGCCGCGAGCTGATCGAATTCGTGGCCGCCTCGAGGCGAGGGGTCTGCGCCGACCCGGGCCGTCGAGGCGACGCAGGGTCCGGGGAGGAAGCGGCGGCCGACTGACCCGGCGCCCGGGATGCCGACGCCGAAACCCGGCCGGCCGCCCAGGATCGTCACCCATTCGCATGGAATCCGCCTATTCCCTGGTCCGCCTGGCCAACGGGACCACCAGCATCCGCTCCCTCGCCGAGGGCGAGACCTTCCACCCGGTCATCGGCCCCGTGGCCGAGGCCGAGGCGCTGTATGTGCGCCAGCTGGATCTGGCGGGGCGGATGGCCGCCTCGGCCGACCCCGAATGGGTGCTGTGGGACGTGGGCCTGGGCAGCGCCGCCAATGTGACGACCGCCCTGCGGCACCTGGCTGGCATCCCCAGGCGGCTGCGCATCGTCAGCTTCGACCACACCCTCGAGCCGCTGCAATTCGCCCGGGAGCATGCCGCGGAGCTGGGCTATCCGCTTGGATTCGAGGATCCGATGGGGGAGCTCATCGAGCACCACCACTGCGGGTTCACCCACGGATCCCTCTCGGTGACCTGGCAGGCCGAGGTGGCCGATTTCCCCACGCGCCTCGGGTCGACCGGGCCCCTGCCTGCGCCGCATGCGATCTTCTTCGATGCGTATTCCCCGGCCCGCAACCCGGCGATGTGGACCCTGCCCCTGTTCCGCCGGCTATTCGGAAGGCTGGATCCGCTCCGGCCCTGTGCCTTGGCCACCTACTCACGCGCCACCCTGCTGCGGACCACCCTGCTGAGGGCCGGCTTCTGGGTGGGGGCGGGGCAGGCCACGGGGGAGAAGGAGGAGACGACCCTCGCCGCCAACGATCCGTCGCTGGTCCCCCGGTTGCTCGGAGCCGACTGGCTGGGCCGGGCCCTGCGCTCGACCAGCGCCGAACCGCTTGAGACTCCCGTCTACCGACAAGCCCCCTTGTCGGAGGCATCCCGCATCGCATTGACCTCCCATCGTCAATTCGGGGCCGGCTGAGAGGGCCGAACAGGGGGGAGGTCGGGATCAGCCCGCGGGACTCCCCATCAGAAATATCCCGGGAACCGGTCTGGTTCGAACAATCCGATGAATCCAAGACCACTCACACGGGGTTGATTCATCGATTCGACATGGCCATCGAAAAACCAACCGTTGACCCGGTTGGCATGTCGACCGTGGATCTCATAATCCTCGTCGATGCGGAAGACATGAAACTGCCGGGCAGTGATTCCCAACCGACCCCGACTGGTGGTATCAGCCACGTGAAGATGGGACGCCGGTTGTTCCAACCGGTCGCTCTGGAGGAATTCCTGGAGCGGTCCGCTTCTCAGCGCTTCCGGAGGATCCACCCAGACCCCGAAGGTCATCAGCCAATTGGTCCAGACATTTGGTGGGTAGCTGGGGCAGAGGAACAGCGACACCGGAAGGTTCTGGTGGGCGGACAGGGACTGGGCCCACGTGTTGGTGATGATCAGAGGCGACTGGAGCCGGACTGCACCCCGGTGGTCTTGTGCATACAATTGGGTGGCCAGGCCCACCTGTCGCAATTGGCTCTGACAACGCACCGAACCGGCCTTGGATTTCGCCTTGGCCAAGGCAGGCAGCAGCATGGCCGCCAGCAGGGCGATGACGGCGATGACCACCAGCAACTCCACCAAGGTGAACGCCCCCGGCCGGTCTGTTTGCGCCAACCTCATGCCCGGAATGCTAGGAGCCCGATCGGTGATGCGCCACTCTCCACGGAGGAATTCGCGGATCATCCGCACGGTTTTCTGACGGCAACCGCGACGCCTTCACACCGGCGCTCCAAGGCCCCGATGTTGGGGCAGGATCATGGGTTGGTTTCGATGTTCCCTCACCGCTGCCATCCACCATAGTGACCCGGTCGTTCTATCACTCGATATGGGTCTTTGGTGCACAACCTGCGAAAAATGTTATCAACAGGTTATTCACAATCTGTGAAGCGGTGTTGGCTCCATAAAAATGTCGATCGGTTCTTCACGACCGGAACATCGTTTTTGGGTCCGTTTTCATGGGGTTTCATCGCTGATTTCAACCCGGTTCATCCGGCTATCATAATAGGGCGAGCCCCCTCGGATCCGCCTATTCATCATGACCGTTTTCAGCCTCCCGCAGGATCGATCCCTTTCAATTCCGCTTGCCGAAGTGACGACGATTCATACATATTCACCCAGCGCGCCATCTCTGTCGGCATCTGCCGGGGATGGTGCAGAAAATAAAACACGTCTCCATTATGGATATCACCAAAGAGATCGAGCGTCAGGCGCAGGAACTCCAGAAGAAGTTGGACCTGTTGCGCGACAACAACCTCCAGGAACTCGTCGCCAAGAAGGCTGCCCTGGAAGGCCAATTGGCCGATGTCGAAGCACAGATCGCCTCCACCTGCAAACGTCTGGGCATCACCTCCGCCGCCGTTTCCGCCCCAGTCCGCGCGGAAAAGCGGACCCGCATGAGCGGCGACGTGATCCGGACCAAGATCACCGAAGTCCTCCGGGCCAATCCCCAAGGCATTTCACAGATCGAGATCGCCAAGCAGACGGGTGTTTCCTACGCCAGCGTCATCAACTTCCTGAAGGACAACGGCAACCTGATCCGCACTCAGGGCGACCGGAAGAGCAAGCTCGTGTTCCTCAAGTGACCGCCGGTTGGACTGCGGCCGATCTTCGGGCCGTCCCGCAGTCCAGCAGGATCCGGTTTATCGACTCTTCGCAGTCGATAACGAAAGCCATCGTTCTCAGTCTGGACGATGGCTTTTCCGTTTGCGAAGAGTCGCCCGGCGAGAATAGGCATCCTGCACCACAGCCGTGGGCCTTCCCCTGGGGACCTCCCGAACCCACCGGCAGAGCGGGCTCATCGCTTCAGGGTCATGGATTGAGCAAGCGGAGCACCTCCGCGTGCAGTTCCGGGGCACAGGCGATGGCGGAGGTCGCCCCGGCATGGTTGGCCGGACGGCCCTGCCAGTCGGTGAGCGCCGCGCCGGCGCCCTCCAGGATGGGAACCAGGGGCAGAAGGTCCCAAGGGTTGACGATCGGATCCACCATCACATCCACCCATCCCGAGCTCAACAGCAGATACCCATAGCAGTCGCCGAAACCGCGATAGAGCCGCACGGAACGGCTCAGCGCCTCGAAACCGGACCCGTTCTGGTACTTGGCCGGGTGGAGCGGATCGGTGGTCAGGAGGGAGGCCTCGGAGAGCCGGGCACAGGGGCGAACCCGGACGGGTCGGTCGTTCAGCGTGGTGACCTTGCCGTCGCCGATCATCAACTGGCGCAGCACCGGCTGGTGGATGCAACCCAGCAGCGGACGGCCTTCGTGCAATAGTCCGATGAGCGTCCCGAACAGCGGCACCCCGAGGACGAAACTCTTGGTGCCATCGACCGGGTCGAGCACCCAGACGAACTCGGCGTCCCCACGTTCGGTACCGAACTCCTCGCCGACGATCCCATGGTCGGGAAAGCGGCGGGCGATCATCTCCCGCATCACCTGCTCGGCCCCCCGGTCGGCCCGGGTCACCGGAGAGTCGTCGCTCTTGAGCTCCAACCCCATGTCCCGGGATCCATAGAAGGGCAGGATCACCCGGGAACTGGCGTCGGCCAGTTCGCGGATGAAGGCGACCAAGGGCTCGTGATTCATCGGCAAGGCCGAGGTAAGCAGGAACACCGGAGCTTGGAAACGGCGGAGACGGCGGGAATGCCGCATTCGGCGGGCGGCCCAGAGGCCCATCCGGAATCAAGACCCCGGGCGCTGCCCCGAAAGCCGCTCGGCCAGGCGCTGCCCGAGGCGCTCGGCCTCTCGGACCGGGGCGCTGTCCTCACCGAACCGGAGGACTCCGTTGATCGCCACCGCGACCCGGAGATGCACCTGGTGTCCCAGCACCCGGGCATGGCCCGCGATCGGACTGCGGCACCCGCCGCCCATCCCGCGGAGGAACGCCCTCTCGGCCAGGACCGCCTGGTGGGTGTTCCGATGGTCGAGGACAGCCACCATCGCAGCCAGTTCCGCATCGTTCGGACGCATCTCGACCGCAATGGCCCCCTGGCCGACCGCCGGGAGCAGCTCCTCCGGTTCGAGGATGGTTCCCACCAGGCCCTCCGGTGGCGGCTCCAGGAGACGGCGCTCGGCGACTCCAAGCCGGTGGTCCTGGCGGAGGACCCCCTTGGGACTGAGGTCGAAACCGAGGCGGGACAGTCCGGCCGCGGCCAGGAGGATGGCGTCGATGCCATCGTCACCCAGGAGTTTGGCGAGCCGGGTCCCGACATTGCCACGCAATGGCACCACCGAAACGTCCGGTCGCCGCGCCTTGAGCAGCACCTCGCGGCGGCCGCTGCCGGTGCCCACGACCGCCCCCTCCGGCAACCCCTCGAGTCGCAACCCCGGGCCGAAGCCGGAACGCTCCCGGCTGCCAGGGCGCCACTCGGCCACCGGATCCCTCGCGGCGACGACCCGCGCCGCCTCCCGATACAACATCACCTCCCGGACATCGGCCCGGCGGCAGACCGCGCCCAGGACCAGTCCGTCGGGCAGCTCGGTGGGCAGGTCCTTGAGGCTGTGAACGGCCAGATCGGCCCGGCCATCGGCCAGGGCGAGCTCCAGCTCCCGGGTGAACAACCCCTTGGGCAGCGAGGTCGCCACTGGATCCTGCGGCGGGAGGGACTGGAGGTCGTCGCCGGCGGTCCGGATCACCTCGAGCTCGAAGCGCCCGGTCCGGAAAGCCCCATGCAGTGCGGACTGGACAGCCCGGGCCTGGGCCAGGGCCAGCGGACTGCCGCGGGTGGCGATGCGGATGGTGCGGCTCATGGACATGGGGACACGGCGGCAGGCGGACGGCAGACCGGGGCCGCAATCCCCCCCATCGGACTGCGATCCCACCCGCGTTCCTCCCAGAGGTCGGCCTCCGCGCGGAGGATCTCCTCGCACCGCTGGATCTCCCCGCAGCGGAGGCGGGAGGCGGCATCGGCCACCGACTGGAGGTCGTCGATGTTGGCCAGGAAGACGCCGGGGATGGTCGCGACTGCGGGCTCGATGTCGCGCGGGACGGCCAGATCGACCAGCAACAGCGGCCGGGTCCCGCGGCCGGCGACCAGACGCTCGACGGTGGCCCGGTCCAGGATCGGGCGCGGCGAACCGGTGGCGCTGAGCAGGATGTCGATGCCGGCAAACCCGCCCTCCCAGTCGCCGAAGGCGACGGCACGGGCATCGAGCTCCGCGGCCAGCGCCTCCGCCCGGGCGGGGGATCGGTTGGAGACGCGGATCGACCGGACACCCCGGGCCCGGAGCGCCCTGGCGGTGCCGGCACCGGTGTCGCCCGAGCCGACCACGAGCACGTCACGACGGTCGAGGTCATGGAACATCCGCTCGGCCAACCCGACGGCCACCGCCGCCACGGAGGTATGTCCCCGTTGGATGCGGGTCTCGGCTCGGATGCGCTTGGCCGTCGCGAAGGCCCGCTGGAAGGCGCGGTTGAGGACCGGACCGGTGAGGCCAGCCTGGAGCGCCAGTGCGTAGGCCCGCTTCATCTGGCCCAGGATCTCGGTTTCGCCCAGCACCAGCGAATCGAGGCCCGACACGACCCGGAAGAGGTGCTCCAGGGCGGCCCGGCCGGCGTGCTGGTAGACGATACCCGCCGGGTCGACCGGATGGCCACGGTCGGACGTCAGGAATGCCCGGAGGCCGGCGACGCTCGCGTCGGGGTCGCCCGTCCGGCATGCCGTGTAGAGTTCGACCCGGTTGCAGGTGGACACCACCACCGCCTCGGAGGCAATCCCTTGCGAGAGGATCCGCCCGGCCGCCAGGGGCAGGTCGGATTCCTCGAAGGCCATCCGCTCACGGATCGCCACCGGGGCCGTCTTGTGGTTGAGGCCGACGACGACGAGGTTCATCGGAAGCGGAAGGTGCCGGGGTCCGGGCCGTCGCGGCGACCGGCAGGTTCCGCGGGTGCCCCCAGGCTCAGTGCTTCTTGACCCGGACGTTCCGGTAGTGGACCACCGACTTCGGGTCGTGGGCCTGGAAGGCGATGGTGCCCTCGCTGAGCTTCCGCTCGAAGTCCTTGCCGGCCTTGCGGCCCGGTTCCTCGGTGAAGTCGTTGACCAGTTTGCCGTTGAGGAACACCTGGATGCGGTTGCCCTTCACGACCACATGGTGGGTGTACCACTCGTTGTCCCGCACGACACCCTCGAGCTTGTCGGCCTTGACGTCCTGCACCGAGTAGATGCTGCCCGACTTGCGCCAGTCGCCCTGGGTCTGGTTGACCTGGGTCTCGTAGCCACCCCACGGCCAACCGGAATCCTGGTACTTGGTGTGGATGTAGATGCCGCCGTTGGAGTTCGGGGCCGTCTTGACGTCGACCTTGAGCTCGAAGTCTTTGAACGGAGCCAGCGGGCCGGTGTAGAAGTTGTGGGACCGCTCGCCCTGCGCCCGGAAGCCGCCCTCCGAGAGGCTCCACGAGGCCTGGCTCTCGTTGACCTTCCAACCCGTCCACGTGCCGTCGGAGATCAGGGTGAAGCCCTCGGCATCCACATGGCCGATCTGGCCGGGCTTGGCCTTGGTCTGGGCGGAATCGGCGGCGTTGGAGGCGCAACCGGCGAGGATCGCGGCGGCGACGACGAGGGCGGAGCGGTGGGTCTTCATGGTGGACGGTCTCTTGAGAGTCTGGACGGAACCATGAACCCGGGGCACCCGCCACGGCAAACGGGAATTCGATCCCGGGATGGATTGCCGACCGGGCGGCTTCGCTGGTGAAGTGGTGCGGTGTCCGACGCGCCCGACCCCACCATCCAGGCCTGCGCCGCGCCGACGGGAGCCCGCCGCACCGCTGGGGCGTGGCAGCCCTTCACCGGCGGTGGGTTGGCCCGCTTCGCCGACGCCGGCATGGGACGCATCGTGGCCATGGTGGTCACCTTCGCCCTGGCGACCGCGCTGACACTGGGATGGACGCTGCCCACGGCCTGGTGGCCGGTCGTGGACCGGGCGATCCGGGAACTGCCCGAAGCGGGCCCGACCCTCGCGCACGGGCGCCTCCATTGGCCCGGCGTCACGGCGGGCATCCTGGCCGACTCGCCACATCTGGGCATCGCCGTGCGGATCGATGAACGATCCCCTCTCGGGCGGACGGCCGACCTGCAGGTCGAGTTGCTGCCACAGGCCCTGCGCGTGGCCGGCATCGCCGGGTTCATCGAATGGCCTTGGCCGGCGGACTGGAACCTGTCCCTGGGACGCCTCGAGGCCCGGGCCGCCTGGGAAGCCTGGAGGCGTCCGGTGCTCGCGACGGCGGTGGGTGCCGTGACGACCCTGCTGGCGACGGCCTGGTGTCTGGTCGCGCTGACCCTGGCGCTGCCGGTCCGCGCGGCCGCGTTCGTGTTGCGGCGGCGCATCGGCCTCGGGGGCAGCCTCCGGCTTGCGGCGGCGGCCTTCTCGGGGGCCTCGCCGGTGCTCGGCCTGGGAATGGTCGGCTATGCCCTCCGATGGCTTCCCTGGCCGGCGCTCGCCGCGGTGGTGGGAGCCCACCTGCTGGTGGCCTGCCTGTTGCTGGTCTGGGGACTGTTCAGCCGGCCCGGCTGCGCCGCCCCGGCACGGCCTGCCAATCCGTTCGGTCCCGGGGCCGATGCGCCCAGGCGACGTCGTC
>Ga0068872_10000403_pt1 | contig 36512 bp, 28 predicted proteins | sample NOAtaG_7_FD_66441 | JGI IMG/M metagenome (GOLD analysis project Ga0068872, IMG submission 66441) | Freshwater lake microbial communities from Lake Erie, under a cyanobacterial bloom - NOAA_Erie_Diel1S_2200h metaG | ecosystem: Environmental > Aquatic > Freshwater > Lake | place: USA: Ohio, Lake...
GCTTTAATTTTGGTTGCCCTGAACGTAATCGCACAACCCAAAGCCGTTCAGGCTGGTCGTGCCTGGATTGCTCAGGAAGGCCATTCAATTCTATCGGAGTTTGGTCGCCTTCTTTCGATTCCAAATCATGCTTCTGACTCCGTAAACATTCGGAGAAATGCTGACCTGTTGGTTGATAACTTTAAAAAAAGAGGATTTCAAATGCAGCTGCTCGAATATCCGGGTTCTCCCCCTGTGGTTTTTGGAGAGCGCAAAGTGCCTGGAGCAACTCGAACATTATGTTTTTACGTTCATTACGACGGACAGCCGGTTGATCCTTCCTCTTGGTCGCACGCACCTTTCCAACCGGTACTTTACGATAAGGCTATGTATCAAGGAGGGCATCAGATCCCATTTCCGAAGCCCGGAGAACCTATTTCGGAGGAATGGCGCGTATATGCCCGATCCGCAAGTGACGACAAAGCTCCAATTATTGCCTTGATGGCTGCAATGGATGGTTTAAAAAATGCTGGTCTTGATTTTACTTCTAACATCAAGCTTTTTTTTGATGGTGAAGAAGAATCATCCTCACCGCATGTAAGTGCTATTCTCAAAAAATACAGCTACCTGTTTGAAGATGTTACAGCGTGGATGTTGGTTGATGGTCCCGTTTTTCAAACAGGTGATCCTACATTGAAATTTGGTGGTCGTGGTGTAACGAGCATGGAGTTGACGGTTTATGGTCCTATCCGGCCGCTGCACTCTGGTCATTATGGAAATTATGCTCCCGTTCCTGGTCAGCTGTTAGCCAGTCTACTTCATTCGATGAAGGATGAAAACGGCAATGTAATCATCGAAGGATTTTACGATTCGGTGGAGCCAGTCTCTGCATTTGAATTGGAGCAACTTAAACGTGTCCCATCCATTGAGGAAGTTGTTAAAAAGGACCTGGCTTTAGGTTGGACCGAAGGTAATGGTCAGACGCTCTTTCAGAGACTCATGTTGCCCTCACTTACCATTCAGGGTTTGTCGAGCGGTAATGTTGGAAAATTGGCACGGAACGTCATCCCAGCTACGGCTACAGCCAATTTAGGCCTCAGACTTGTTAAGGGTAATGATCCGGAAAAAATGCTTGATTTAATCGAAGCACACATTCGAAAGCAAGGCTGGCATATTGTTTATCAGGAGCCGGATCGGGAAACCAGGATGCGCCACCCTAAAGTAGTGCGCGTTGAACGCGACCCTGACGGATTCCCTGCGGCTAAAGTAGCTATGGATCATCCGGATATTCTGCCAATCATCGAAGGCGTTCGTTCTTTTACCGGCGACCGTTTGGTCCTTCTTCCCAGTGAAGGAGGCTCCAATAATATTTTTACCGTCATCTTTGATGAGCTAAAGAAGCCAGGAATTTCAGTCAATATGGTAAACCATGACAACAACCAACATGCGGAGGATGAAAATGTAAAAGTTGGTAATTTATGGTACGGGGTTGATCTGATGTCTGTGTTGTTTACGCTACCGCCGCCATCCATTCGAAAGAGTCGTAAAGGTTGAGATTCGATTCAGTAGATTTGCAGCGGATTATTCCGGCTAAAGGAAATGATGCTTTTGCAACGATTATATCTGGTGTATGCGCTGGCGTGGTTCTCCATTCTGTTTCTATTTTTTTTACCGTTTTTACTTATTCCCATTTTCTCACCCAAACACTTCCGACTTGTTGGAATTTTAAATCGCTGGTGGGCTTACGGATCTTTTACAGCCTGGTTACTTCCGTGGAAAATTGAGCTAAAAGGAAAAATCGATCCGAGCAAGCAATACATCTTTTGCCCAAATCATTTTTCCTACATCGATATTCCGGCAATGGCACTGAGTCCGTTCAATGCCATTTTTGTCGGTAAGCACGATATGGGTTCCATTCCTTTATTCGGTTTCATGTATTCCCGGCTGCATATTTTGGTCGACCGATCAAATCGGTCCAGCAGATACGAGACCTATTTAAGGGGCGGAGAGGCTATCGATCAAGGAAAAAATTTAGTCATATTTCCAGAGGGGGGAATTTGGTCTACAAACCCGCCGGAACTCAGTCGTTTTAAAGACGGACCATTTCGGCTTTCGGTAGAAAAACAAATCCCTATCGTTCCAGTAACCTTACCAGACAACCATCATATTTTGATGGACAATCCGCTACGCTTGAAGCCAGGTCGTTTGAGATTGATTTTTCATGAACCCATATTACCGGCCTCTGATACTACGGATGAGGTGGATCGAATGAAAGAAAAGGTTTTTGCTGTTATTCAAAATGAATTAAATCATGTCTGTAGACCGTAAAACTTTAGATAAAATAGCCCACCTATCCCGGTTGGAAATAGACGAATCCAAAAAGGACAAAATTCTTGAAGACATGAATAAGCTCGTGGCTTTTGTTGACAGACTTAAGGAAGTAGATACTATGGGTGTCGAGCCTCTTGTGAATATGTCTTCGGAAATAAATGTAGTTCGTGAGGATCAGGTTTCTGGTGAAATAACCCCAGAAACGGCTGTGCAAAACGGCCCTGTGACAAACGGGAACTGGTTTAAGGTTCCCAAAGTGATCAAGTAATTATTTTTTAAAGAATCGAAACCACGCGTAAACGGGCACAATCAGCAGCAACATATACAACGCGACGTTCCCCCATTGTAGCCAGGCAATTAAGAGCAACACCAATAATAGATTGATCAGCAGACGCATCATTGTCGTGCTCATGCCTGCCTCATTATTTTTCGCAAGCTTTCGTGCACTTTTAAACGAGCCGGCCAATCGTGTCTTCACATCATCAGCTGTTATTTGTGCTGATTCCGGATCGGTCTCATACTTTATTCGGGTAAATCGCGCTTCTCGCTGCTCTTTTTGAGCGTCATAAAACCTCGGCTCAAAATTGAACTTCTGGTGACGGGGAATTCTGCCAAAAAGTGAGGGAAACTTGAACATACAATTGCTTTTAACTCCTCTAACTTCAAAAATAGGGACAAAATTCCCTAAATGTCTATTATTTTGAGGCATGCTCCGGTTAGGGATTTTCCCAGGCTTAATTTTTTCACTTCTGCTTACCTGCAGTGTAACGGGTCATGCTCAGTTAAATGCAAGCCAGTGGGCCGATAGTGTGCTGCGAAGAATGTCTGCAGAAGAAAAAGTCAGGCAAATGTTCATTCTACCGATAGCCCCTGATCAGGTAAACCCTAATTCTGGATTGATTGATAAGGTCCAATCTGTTCGTCCTGGAGGCCTTCTACTTACTGGTGGCGGCCCTGTTTCAACCGCACGTATGCTTAACCGACTTCAAAAGTCGACACCGGTACCTTATCTCGTAGCCCTTCAGGCAGAGTGGGGTATTGGTCAAACGCTTGATTCCATCAGCGATCTTCCTGTTCCTATTCTTCTGGGAGCCACATCCGATAGCCTTGCCTGGGTTACTGGCCGATTGACAGCCAGACAAATGAAATCAATTGGTGCCCATGTGAACCTTGGGCCAAATGCTGATTCTGATGTTCCTGGCGCATCGTCGTCGGTTGGCTACCGGTATTTCAGTGATGATCCTGAGCTTGTCACACAACGGACATCAGCATATGTGAAGGGTCTTCAACAAGATGGCTTGATGGCTGTGGTGCGTCACATTCCTGGAAAGGAAGAGCCATTGGAAAAAATTTATACGGCTACAGCTCAAACGCTTGCGGGTGATTCCTTGTCTTTTCTGCCCTTTGGTCAATTGTTAAAAAACGGTGCAGGAGGTATCAATACAGCCTATTTACATTATGTACTTTGGCAAAGAAATAAGGCTACTTCTGTTTCCCAATCCTCTGAATTTGTTTCGGAACTTCTGAGAAAAAAACTGAACTACCAGGGTTTGGTACTTACTGAAATTCCTTTTTTGCAAAACTTCTCTTCCAAAAGAAAAGGAGAGGTAGAGAAGCTGGCTTTTCAGACGGGCCATGACCTATTGATTGCTCCTTTAAATGCAGATGCTGCTGTTCGAAAAATTCTTCGTTTGGTTCGCAAAAATTCAATCTATGCCAAACAGCTTGATGCTTCCGTAAGGCGCATTTTGGAGGCTAAGTTTCGCTCTGGAGCGTATCTAAAAACTGCAGTTGATGGTCATTTAAATAGAGAGACTGGCATCCTAACCAATTTACTGAATCAATCTGTAGGGACTGCCTCCATCACCGTTTTAAAAAACGATCAGAACTTGCTGCCCATACGGAACCTGGACTCACGTCAGTTTCATCTGATTGATATGGGTGGATATTCGGATGAACTCAATCAATCGTTGAATCGGTTTATCTCTTTTCGAACTACAAAAATCACCTCTATTCAAGATACCGTTCGATTTAAAAGTGTGTCCCCACAAGATGTGACCTTACTTGCAATCACAGATCAATCCTTCACTATTCAAGGGCTCTCAGAATGGTTAAAAAAACTCTCCAAAAAATGCAATCTGGTTGTTTTGCATTCTGGTAATCCAGCTGTTGTTTCTTCATACGCTAATCTTCCGACGGTGGTGGAAGGATATTATCCATCACAAACAGAAAGATTTCTTCCACAACTGCTATTCGGAGCTCTTCCTGCCTCCGGGAAGATTCCTTTTCGAATAAATGGCTTTTTATCGGATGGATTGGCAACGGAATTCATCGAACGTTTATCAACCGGAATTCCTGAATCGGTGGAGATGTCGTCATTTGAATTAGAGGAGATAGATGCGATTGCTGAGGAAGCAATAAATTCCGGCGCTACACCAGGTTGCCGTGTGGTCATCGCTCGAAAAGGAAAAATAATTGTTAACCGATCCTACGGTTGGCACTCGTATGAAAAGAAGAGTCCTGTGACCGAAGAGTCGATTTATGATCTCGCTTCCGTAACAAAAGTAGCCGCTACTTTACAGGCTACCATGCACTTGTACGATAAGGGTCTTATTGACTTACAAAAGAAAGCCAGTCATTATTTACCGGAACTTCGGACATCCAATAAAAAGGATTTTTCACTCAAAGATATTCTTACCCACCAGTCCGGACTTTGGCCATACCTTCCTTTCTGGACAAGGACGATGAAGGATGGTCAGCTTTTACCAGAATTTTATGCGTCCACTAAATCACCGGATTACCCTTACGATGTATCCGAAGGTGTTTATGCTTCACGTGGAATTCGTGACAGCTTGTGGAATTGGATTATTGATGCCCGTGTAATTGAAAAAAAAGATCGAACACCCTTTGATTATCGGTATAGTGATATGGGATTCTACATTCTTCAGCATCTGGCTGAGACGATAACGGGTGAGCCATTGGAAAAATTCTTGGATGAATTTTTATACCGACCTCTGGGTGCCCAGACACTCGGGTTTCTTCCGCTAAATAAATTTTCTTCCCGAAGGATCGCTCCGACCGAAGATGATCGTGGTTTCAGAAAGTCGCTGCTCACTGGTTATGTTCACGACCAAGGTGCTGCCATGCATGGTGGCGTAGCTGGCCACGCTGGCTTGTTTAGCAACGCCACAGACCTCGCTAAGTTGGGTCAACTGTGGCTACGAAAGGGCTATTATGGCGGACAGTCGTACTTTAAGCCTGAAACATTTGATTTATTTACTTCGCGGCAGTTTACGAATAGTCGGAGAGGACTGGGTTGGGATAAGCCCTGGCCTGAGGACTCTGCTACGAGCCCAACTGGGTCATTGGCTTCTCCTAAGACTTTCGGACACACGGGCTTCACGGGGACCTGCATTTGGGTAGATCCTGACTATGATCTCGTTTATGTCTTTCTCTCGAATCGCGTACATCCGGATATGACCAATTCTAAATTACTGAATGCCAATATTCGAACCCGCATCCATGATGTTGCCTATAAGTCAATTCATGCATTTCAGGCCATTAAGCCGTGACTTTGCCCTGACTGGAAGGGTTTATTTTTAATTTTAACCGTAATTGCAGCTTCTTATTTAGGATCTCCTTTGATGAAACGAATCAAGATCGGAATTGTCTGTTACCCAACCTTCGGTGGAAGTGGTGTGGTGGCCACGGAGTTGGGTAAAGCCCTTGCCAAGGAGGGCCATGGCGTACATTTTATAACGTATTCCCAGCCATCTCGTCTTGATTTCTTAAGCGAAAATCTTTTTTACCATGAGGTAGATTTTCACACCTACCCATTATTTGAATATCCACCTTATGAACTGGCACTGGCCAGTAAAATGGTTGATGTGGTCAAGAATGAAAAATTGGACCTGCTTCATGTTCATTATGCCATTCCACACGCCTCTGCTGCATTTATGGCTAAGCAGATTCTTAAAACCCATGGCATAACCATTCCAGTAGTCACAACACTACATGGAACAGACATTACTTTGGTTGGTCGTGATCCTTCCTATGAGCCTGTTGTTACCTTCAGCATCAATCATTCAGATGGTGTCACGGCTGTATCCGATCACCTTCGTAAAGAAACTTTTGATTACTTCCCTGTTACCAGAGACATTGAGGTCATCCCAAACTTTGTTGATCTCGAAAAATTTAAGAAAAGCAAAAAGGACCACTTTAAGTCTGTGATTTGTCCGAAGGGCGAGATGCTGATCGTACATACCAGTAATTTTCGTCCGGTGAAACGGATACAGGATGTGATTCGTGTGTTTCACCAAATTGGTCAAAAAGTTCCATCAAAACTTTTGATGATTGGAGATGGCCCCGAACGACCAATGGCCGAAAGCCTGTGCCGCGAATTGGGCATCCAGGACTGCGTTCGGTTCTTGGGTAAGATGGAGGCTGTTGAAGAAGTACTATCTATTGCTGATTTATTCCTCATGCCTTCTGAAAAGGAGAGCTTTGGATTGGCTGCACTTGAAGCTATGGCTTGTGAGGTTCCTGTGATTTCATCTGATGCAGGTGGACTGCCGGAATTGAATGTGGAAGGCGTCACGGGTTACCTTCGTGCTGTTGGTGACGTGAACGGTATGGCGGACGCTGCTCTTAGATTGCTTCAATCTGGTCAACTGCCCCAGTTCCGAAAAAATGCCTTAGCCCGGGCAAAAGAATTTGAACTTTCTGTCGTTCTTCCCCGTTACGAATCGTATTACGAATCTGTAATTAAAAGTGTGACGGCCGGCTAATCCATCGGCCTGCGTGTTATGAAGGGTTTCAGATTTACTGGTTATCAACCTCCTGAAAAAAAGGAAAAAAGTGATTTTGAGCGATTGCTCAAAATTTTCATGGAGCTTATGCTCATTACTTCTGGCAATGTATCAGAGGCACTTAAGTGGTTAACCGATGTCGACCGGCAGTATAAACTAACCACTCCGGAGTACGGGATTGGTGATTTTATTGAGGACTTAAAGAAAAAAGGCTACCTCAGTGAGGAAGAGCCAGGACAGTATCAGATGACGGCCAAGTCGGAGCAAAAGGTTCGTCATTCCGCTTTGGAGGAAATTTTTGGAAAACTCAAGAAGAGTAAGCCCGGCGATCATAAAACTTTTATTTCTGGCCGTGGTGATGAACAAAGTACGGATACCCGGGCTTTTGAGTTTGGTGATGCCCCAGAACAGATTTCCGTGACCGAATCTCTTCGAAATGCTCAGATCAATCATGGGCTTGATGACTTTAGACTCGCTGAAGATGATCTTGAAATCCGGGAAAGTGAATTCCGGTCTCAAACGTCCACGGTATTGATGATCGATATTTCACATTCCATGATTCTATACGGTGAGGATCGGATTACGCCGGCTAAAAAAGTAGCAATGGCACTTGCCGAACTCATTATGCGTAAGTATCCAAAGGATACATTAGATGTAATTGTTTTTGGTGATGATGCGCGCCAAATTGAAATAAAAGATTTACCCTACCTCCAGGTTGGTCCTTACCACACCAATACGGTAGCTGGACTTGAGCTATCTATGGATATTCTGCGAAGGAGGAAAAATCCGAACAAGCAAATTTTCATGATTACCGATGGGAAGCCAACGTGTATCAAGGAGGGAATCAGATATTATAAAAACAGCTTTGGGATTGACAGTAAAATTTTGGGAAAAACACTCACTCTTGCGGGTCAACTTCGAAAGTTGAAGATTCCTGTCACCACTTTTATGTTGGCTTCCGATCCCTGGCTGAAATCATTCGTTAGGGAATTTACTGCTGCCAATAATGGCAATGCGTATTACAGTGGACTCCGCGGGTTGGGTAAACTGGTTTTTGAAGATTTTAGAAATAATCGTAGAAAGAAAATTTGATTACGAACAGATACCATGATAGACGTTGAAAAAATAAATACACTTGGACAGCTCAAGGCTGCCGGTTATCGTTATCGAACAGTCGGGGAAGAGTTGCGGGAAAATTTGATAGAAGCGATTCAATCCGGTAAAACAGTTTTTGGAGGTATCTGGGGTTATGAAGAAACAGTAATTCCGGATATCGAGCGCGCCATTCTCTCTGGTCATAACATTAATCTGCTGGGTTTACGTGGACAAGCCAAAACCAGGATTGCCAGAATGATGGTCCATTTATTGGACCCATACATTCCGGTTATTGCAGGTTCGGAAATCAATGATGACCCGCTGCACCCACTTTCCTATTTTGGTAAAAAGACCGTTGAAGAATTAGGTGACCAAACTCCAGTGACTTGGTTGCCGCGCGAAGAACGCTACACGGAAAAGCTGGCTACGCCGGATGTATCAATCGCTGACTTGATCGGCGATGTGGATCCCATCAAAGCAGCTGCACTAAAGCTTCCTTATTCTGATGAGCGGGTTATTCACTTTGGTTTAATTCCACGTGCCCATCGTGGGTTATTTGTTATCAATGAGCTTCCTGATCTGCAAGCAAGGATTCAGGTAGCCTTATTTAATATTCTTCAGGAAGGTGATATTCAGATTCGTGGTTTTAAACTGCGATTACCCTTAGACATCCGTTTTGTATTTACAGCCAATCCTGAAGACTATACCAATCGCGGTAGTATTGTCACTCCATTAAAAGACCGCATTGGAAGTCAGATCATCACGCACTATCCGGGCTCCGTTGAAATAGGTAAAAAAATTACCGAACAGGAAGCATCCTTATCTTCAGCGCAAAAGTCGGTTGTTCATATTCCGGAAATCGCAAAGGATCTGGTTGAGCAAATTGCCATTGAAGCCCGAAAGAGCGAATTCATTGATTCGAAAAGCGGTGTTTCGGCCCGGCTTACCATTTCTGCTTTCGAAAATATGGTATCGTCTGCTGAGCGACGGATGCTCCGAAATGCTGAAAAGAGTGCTGGTGTGCGAATTTCTGATCTTTATGGAATTGTTCCGGCCATTACCGGTAAGGTGGAACTTGTTTATGAGGGAGAGCAGGAAGGTCCGGTAATTGTCGCCCAGAATTTAATTGGGAAAGCTATCCGCGAACAATTCAAAAATTATTTTCCCGATCCAGAAAAGTTCAGAAAACAAAAAGATAAAAATCCTTACTCCGCAATTGTAGCCTGGTTTAATGAGGGAAATACCATCGACGTTCTCTCCGAAATGGCAACTTCAGACTATCACCGTGTTTTGTCGTCTGTTCCAGGTTTAGAAGTATTGGTTTCTTCTAGTATTGCAAAATTGGATAAAGATGAAAAATTCCTGATGATGGAGTTTTTACTGAATGGTTTGGCGGAGTATAGCTTGATTGGTCGAAATATTTTGACGACGGGTTCCCGGTTCAAGGACTTGATTAGTGGAATGTTTACCCCGCCAGTGCAAGAGGAGGAGGATCAGGATGATGATGATTTGGATCAGTAATGACTTCTCGAAATTCCATCAGCGGAAAGTCTTCAGAATCGGCTCGGGCCGATGAGTCTTCTATTCGAGATCTTCACCGAATGGCAGCCACAGGCGAAGGAATTCGAATAGAATTTAAGGCTAAAGCCAATCATCCAGATAAGATCGCTCGATCCATATGCTCGTTTGCCAATTCAACAGGAGGCACCTTATTGCTTGGTGTTTCTGATGCTGGTGAATTAAATGGGGTTCGGTACCCAGACGAAGACATCCACGCCATTTTTAAATATTTGCGGACTGCCCGGCCTTTTTTAAAATGCCGTTATACCATCATTCCAATTACGGATAAGCGTTCTGTTGTTCGTTTCGATGTATCCGAAAATCGCCGAAAACCTGTCGTGTTAAAATTGGATAAGGGCAAGGCTTTTATTCGAATTGCTGATGCTTGCATGCAAGCTGGCCCTGTAACCAGTGCGGTAATGCGCGAACGATCTTCCTCGATTGGTTCGATGATTACATTTGGTCAAGAGGAAAAGTCCATTTTATCACTTTTTAACTCCAATAAGCCGATGGTTATCCGAGAGATTTCTCGTGCAACCGGCCTTCCGGAAAAGTTGATATTTCAGAAACTTGTTTCTTTGGTATCAGCCGGAATTTTAAAGACCATTCCGGGTAATGAGGAGGAGCAGTTTCTGATGAATCTATCGGGACATTAAATTTTCTTAAATCCTTCTGGTGCCTATGATTATAGGGTGCGTTTGGTTAGATTTGATCAGACGGTCCTTGTAACGTAAATATTGTTTCTAACACTTTTACTATGGCCAAATCCGGCAGGGAAAAGAAAATCTTCGTACTCGACACTTCGGTAATCATTTTTGAACACAACAGCATTCTCAACTTCGCGGAGCACGATATTGTTATTCCCATCACGGTGTTAGAGGAGTTGGATAACTTCAAAAAGGGCAATGACACAAAAAACTTTGAAGCTCGCGAATTCATTCGATTGATTGATAAGTTGGCTAAGGGCCAGATGCTCCATAATTGGAATCCCCTCAATGGAAAAGATAAAGGAAAATTCAAGGTTATCATGGACACCGGTGGCGATGGTGTTACCGATGCCAATCAAATTTTTCATGAGGATAAAGCCGATCACCGAATCCTGAATTGTGCACTAAAGGTTCAGGCTGATGAGAAAGGCCGAAAAGTAATTCTTGTATCAAAGGATATTAACCTTCGGCTTAAGGCTAAATCATTAGGCTTGCTGGCTGAGGATTATACAACAGGTAAGGTTCAAAACATTAGTGACCTGTATTCCGGAAAAACCATCATCGATGAGGTTGATCCTGCTGTGATTGATCTTCTTTACGATAAGGGATATTGTCAACCGCAGGATTTAGGTAAAAATGTTCAGGTAGCTAAGAATCAGTATTACATTCTGAAGAGCGGTAAAAAATCGATTTTGGCATTTTTCAATTCAGCCAATGCTATGGTTGAGCATGTGGAAAAGCGCAGTGTTTACGGAATTAAGCCTCGTAACGCCGAGCAGGCTTTTGCCATTCATGCTGTTTTGAAGCCAGAGATTAGTCTGGTAACCATGCAAGGTGTTGCCGGAACAGGTAAGACATTGATTGCGCTAGCTGCTGCGTTGGAGCAAAAAAGAGAATTCAAGCAAATCTATCTTGCGCGTCCGATTGTTCCTCTAAGTAATAAGGATATAGGCTACCTTCCAGGGGATATCAAATCCAAGCTTAATCCATACATGGAGCCCTTGTGGGATAATCTTAAATTCATCCAAAATCAGTACAGCGAAAGTGATAAGGAGTATTCTAAAATCACGGAGATGTTGAATAACGAAAAGTTAGTGATTACTCCTTTAGCGTATATCCGCGGAAGAAGCTTATCCAACATCTGCTTTATCGTTGATGAGGCCCAGAATCTTACGCCTCATGAAGTGAAAACAATCATCACCAGGGCAGGAGAAAACACAAAAATTATTTTCACCGGGGACATTCATCAAATTGATACCCCGTACTTGGATAGTCAGAGTAACGGATTATCATACCTGATTGATCGGATTAAAAATCATGAGCTCTACGCTCACATTACTTTGGAAAAAGGTGAACGCTCCGGATTGGCCAACCTGGCCAATGAACTTTTGTAACGGATTTTTAGGCCTTACCCAATGCCTTCAGCATGGATTCGCCAATCAGGGCTGGTGACTCCACAACGTGGATGCCGCACTCGCGCATGATTTTCATTTTAGCTGCCGCTGTATCTTCGGCTCCGCCAATAATCGCTCCGGCATGCCCCATACGACGACCGGGAGGGGCTGTCTGGCCGGCAATGAATCCTACTACCGGCTTTTTGTTACCATTCTCTTTAATCCAACGGGCAGCAACAGGTTCATAATTACCTCCAATTTCCCCAATCATTACGATGCCGTGGGTATCCGGATCGTTCATAAGCATTTCAACAGCTTCTTTAGTAGGTGTTCCAATAATTGGATCTCCACCAATACCAATGGCTGTGGTGATCCCTAATCCCGCTTTCACAATTTGATCAGCTGCCTCATAGGTCAGCGTTCCAGATTTAGAGACAATACCAATGTTTCCTTTTTTGAAAACGAAGCCTGGCATAATACCCACCTTTGCCTCACCGGGGGTAATGACGCCCGGACAATTCGGACCGATCAAGGTAACATTTCTTTCCTTGATGTATTTTTTAGCGATCATCATGTCTTTTACGGGGATACCCTCTGTGATCGCTACAATTACCTTAATTCCTGCATCTGCGGCCTCCATGATAGAATCGGCTGCAAAGGCCGGTGGCACAAAGATGATCGAAACATCTGCCCCAGTCTTTTCAACAGCCTCCTTTACCGTGTTGAAAACAGGTCTTCCCAGGTGTTCCTGACCGCCTTTTCCGGGAGTTACCCCTCCAACTACGTTGGTGCCGTATTCGATCATCTGTCCCGCATGAAATGAACCTTCAGAGCCTGTAAAGCCCTGGACAATTACCTTGGAATTTTTGTTTACCAATACGCTCATGATCCGTTTTTTAGATTGAAGTGAGGCAAAAATAGCTGATTATACTCCTGTACCAAAATGAAAAACCCCGGACGAGACCGGGGTTTTTTAAGAATCGATAGCGAACGATTATTTAGGTTCTTTTAGCTTGTTTCTAAGCAAGAACTCTTCGTAAGCCTCTTTATAAGAATCAACATCAGGAGCCAAACGTACGGCATCCTCGTAGGCGGCGATGGCGTCGATGATCAGCTTATGCTCTTCATAAAATCCCGCAAGAATAAATTTGTTAAGAGCATTTTCTTCTGTTAAGTCAAATTCAGCAAGCTCAGTCTTAATTTTCTGAACCTGGGCATTATCCTTCATTTTGTGGATGATGTACTCCCTGGAGGAAGATCGGGACTCTGCCTTGGAGCGAACCTTCACCATGATATCTGGCTCGGAGGCTAATTTCGGATTAGAAAGATCAACGACAACTTGCTGATCGGCTGTCTCCTGCTCCATCAACAGATCACCAAACATATTTTCCATACGTACGACAAATGGACCACCTTGACCAGCTTTGGTCTCCCACTTTATGATGGCCGCATTGTTATAAACTTTTGTATGAGGTTGCTCAGGAAGAAAAACCTTAATGTCGTCAAGTCCGCGGTGTACGGCTCCTGTTGCACTTAATCGGTTGCGTTTGGCTTCAGTTGAATTGCTAGACAAAATAAACTCGGTGTATTTGCTCATGACACTAGCACCGGTTTTCATTCCGGAAGTCAGATCCTTAACCGCATATGTACCTGCTTGCTTTAATTCCTTCGGTGAACCGCTTGAGCTGTGCACCAGGGCAACGTAGCTGTTTTCACCTAGAATGATAACATCGGTTTCCTTAAGACCTGTACCTGTCTTGAGTGGCTGACGGGTTTCTCCCGTTTTGACTTCCGCTTGTCCCTTATTGGCAAAAACCTTGAAAACGCTGGCATTTTGACCAAATCCAGGAATAGACAGAATAGCTGCAATAACTGTCAAAATCGCTAAGTTTCTCTTTTTCATATGGTTACGTAATAGATTCGAATTTACTAAAATTCCCAAAATCAAACTTTGTTTCCTTTTGAGACCTTAGAAATGACCCTTTTTTGAAGGTATTCATAAAATCTCATTATACCACCGTAGTAGAGTTCAAAACACGTGCCAACTAATGCTGCCGCGGCCAGGGTTAGTGTAAAGTCCAGTTTAAGGCTAAAATAACTGAAGGCCAGCAGCATCACCACCGAGAATAGTACAAAAATGGCAACCTGTACCAAAATGGAAATAAGATCAAACCAAAGGGGTAAATGTTCTTCAATTTTGAAGAATAGGGCACTTGTTAAGAGAACCACCATAATCGAAATCAAAACAGATTGCCATAGGGGCATAGAATCGACATAATCTTCCTCCAGGACCATAGAAACTGCATTGGCGTGACAACTACCCCATACATATCCGGACGACTTCTTCCGGCGTAATTAACATTCAGCGGTGTAAAAAATTTATCTTCCCAGGAGCGGTCGGTGATGTCGTTACCATGGAACCCAAAAATCACCACTTTATCCTTGATCATATCTTCGGTGAAACTAGTTGAATCAAGTGCTTGATAGGTATCCAAGAACTGATACCGACCACTGTAATTTCCGGCAGTAGCGCCATAAAAATCAGGTGTGTTTCCCCGATAGTTGATTACTTCTTTTTCATTTCCTCTTTTCAAGAATTTCCAGGCCTTGGTTGAATCGTAAAGCATGGCCATCTTAACTGAAAAGGCGTATTCTGGATTGCCATTTACTTCGATCATTGGAGTAAACTGTCGGCATAGCTTAAGGTCTTCCTGGTGGCTGGCATCGGTATCCAGATTGACAAACCCTTCATCTGAATTGAGTCTCAAAAAATCATCAGAGTGCTCAATTGAATCGTAAATGGCAACATCACCAAATTTTTCCACCAAACCTTTTGTCTGATGAAGCTTTTGGGCCATCACTACTTTTATGCCTTTGTCCTCAGCTTCCTGAATGGCTGAGTGGAACTTGAAGTTTTGTTCAAAATCAAAAGCTTGCGGACAATTTATAGAATCCCGCACCGGACATGAAAAGATGATATCGAGGCCAATTACTTTAGGATTGTGTTTGATGATATTGCGAAGCTGGTCTCCGATTTCGCCTCGTGTGAGGTACCCGATGTTGACGATTGTAACATTTTCGTCCGGTTTTGGTTCACCTTCGCGGATTTGAGAGAAGGCAATATCCGATATCTCAATATCGCCGATGGCTTGACCGATGGGATCAAAGGCCTGAAAAATTCGCAACTGAGAAACTTTATATAAACCTCCCATCAATAAGAAGGTAAATAGAGTTACCAGGGCACAATGAAGCCAGAATTTTAACATTTAAAAATGTGGGTAAACCGTTGGTTAGCAGGGTAAATTTAGAAATTTGCCTAACAAATAAAATGAGCAGGAATTCAACGGTTTCTCCTGAAGGGCTGCAGTCTGGTGATCGGTCTGTATTGGCGCGCGCCATCACACAGGCGGAGAGTACTCGGCCGGAAGATATCCTGCAAACCCGTGAGTTGCTTAGTGAATTACTTTCACAGACGGGTCATTCTGTTCGACTTGCCGTGACGGGTCCGCCTGGGGCAGGGAAGAGTACGTTTATCGAAAGCATTGGAAGATTGCTAATTTTAAAAGGAAAGCGCGTTGCAGTACTATCCGTTGACCCTTCGAGTACCCGGACTTACGGAAGTATTCTTGGTGATAAAACCCGAATGACGGAGCTGTCCCGTTCTGAGCATGCTTTTATCAGACCTTCTCCTTCATCAGGTTTTACCGGCGGAGTTTCTCCGGGTACTCGGGAATCCATTCTTCTTTGTGAAGCTGCCGGGTACGACTTTATTATTATTGAAACGGTAGGAGTTGGCCAGTCTGAAGTGGCTGTTCGAGATATGACTGATTGTTTTTTGTTGCTTCTGATTGCCGGCGCCGGTGACGAGTTACAGGGATTGAAAAAAGGGATTATGGAGATGGCCGACCTTATTGTACTGAATAAGGACGATGGGGAGAATAAGGACAATGTGCGTCGGGCTAAGGCTGAACTTTCCAGTGCACTTCGTCTTTTGGATCCACACGCTGGTTCCGTTCCTAAATTGATGACTTGCTCAGCTCTGGAAAACAAAGGCATGGAAACGATTTTTGAATCCATTGAATCATTTATTGTTCAATCGAAGGCATCAGGAATTTTTCAGTCCAGGCGCAAGGAACAACAACTAAAGTGGCTGGATGAGTTGCTTCATCGCCACCTCATCATGATGTTACAGTCTGATGGCTCCTACCCTCAAATACGAAAGCAAGCAGGAGATGATCTGGTTGCCGGTACAAAGAATGTTTATCAGGCTTTAGATTTTATGCTAACAACCAAGTGAGGATTGCTGATCTGCTGTTTTTATGAGTATTGATTTGGCATCTTTCCTGAAATCTTTTTTGATTTCTGCCTCGATTACCCTAATTCTTTTTTCCTGTGGTAAGCCGAAGCGTACAACAAACCTGACAGAAGATACCTCATCCAACACAGAAACCACATATGCCAATGGATTTGGTTTCAAACGGCACAATGATTACACGCACCTTTGGATCATCGGTAACGATGACTCATCAGATCATTTTTATCTGGTCGAAAAAAATAAGCCTATTCCTGCGGAGGTGCTAGGAAAGGAAACTGTAATTCGGGTTCCTGTTGAAACTGTTGTCTGTACCAGTACCACACAGATTCCTTGGCTTGATCATCTTGATGCCTCTGCCATGATTGCCGGATTTCCAGATCCTGAATTCGTTTATTCTCAAATTCAAAGGCAGCGATTTAAAAACGGATTCCTCAAGGATATTGGCGGTCCTTCCGGAATTGAAACCGAACAACTTGTTGCCTTAAGGCCTGAGCTTGTGTTATCCTTTTCTGGTCGTAGGGAGGAAAATGTAGAATCGGTTTTGCGTGAATTGAGGATTCCTCTTGTAAAAACACGCGAGCATTTGGAGGCGCATCCACTCGGCCGCGCTGAGTGGATCAAGTTTATGGGCTTAATGTTAAATAAAGAGCAACAAGCCGATTCCATATTTCGATTGGTCCAGCAGAATTATCTGCAGCTGCTTCAGTCAAGTCAGTCTCATGCTGTCCGACCGAAAGTTCTGACTGGTATTCCTTACAGTGGTACGTGGTACCTTCCGGGTCGGGGCAGTTACGCCGCGCAACTTTTTCAGGATTCCGGTTTTGATTATTCCTGGGATGGACAAGGCAATGACCCCATACTACCCATGTCATTTGAAACGGTTTTTCAAATTGGTTTAGAAGCTGATTATTGGATTGGAATTTCAAATATTCCAACCACCAAAAGTCTTCTTGCACTGGATGCGCGTTTCTCTGGCTTTAAATCTGTTGCCGAGGGAACTTTATGGACCTACGATCGCCGCTCTTTACCAACTGGTGGTAACGATTATTTTGAAACGGCGGGAGTTCGTCCTGATCTTCTTTTAAACGATCTGATTACCATTCGTACTTCCGGAGATACCAGTAGGCTTTTCTTCTACCGGAGACTGAAGTAATGGGTAAACTATTTTCCGGCAGAATCGGCTTTTAATCGGTTCTCCCGATTGGCCAGCGCCCAGGCTGTGTGAAATACCAGCTCTGTTCGTTTTTTTAAGATGTCAAACTCGATCTTGCTGACCTCATCACTAGGCTTGTGGTAATCCTCATGGATTCCATCAAAATAAAAAATGATGGGTATGTTGTTCTTGGCAAAATTCCAATGATCACTTCTATAATACAGTTGCTCCGGATGGTTCTGATCGTTATAGGTATAGTCTAGGGTCAGCTTGGTGTATTGACTATTGATTTGTTCATGGAGCTGGTGTAGTTCCATGGATAGTTTATCTGAACCGATCGCGTACACATAATTTTTATCGCTTGCGTGATTTGGATCCGTTCTGCCGATCATATCGATGTTAAGATCAACGACAGTCTTTTGTAAGGGGTATACAGGATGAGTAACATACCACTCTGATCCAAATAATCCCTCTTCCTCACCGGTCACAGTCATGAATAGGATACTTCTCTTAGGTCCATGTCCTTGCTTTTTAGCTTCGGCAAAAGCTTCAGCTAACTGCATCACAGCCGAAGTTCCACTTCCGTCATCATCTGCACCGTTGTTGACTTTATCGGGTCCATCGGGATTGGTCCCGATGTGATCAAAATGAGCGGTAATGATTATGAATTCATCTTTTTTATCGGTGCCCTCCAGGTAACCAAGAACATTTTCGCTGGACACCTCCTTGGTAGCGTACGTTGCGCTCCAGTTGATTCGATTTTCTTTGATTTTTTTGAGTTGCTTCTTTTGTGCTGCTTCCTTTAGTTTTCCGAAGGAGGTTTTCACTAATTTTTCTGCCATAGCCGGACGTACTACAAAGGCATTCATACCGCCCGGTGAGGAGCCTGCCAGGGTTAGTGATCCGCGACCGAACCACTCCTTCATGGACACATTGAGTTGATCGAATTCCTGTTCGTTGCATTCTGGTGCGAGGACTATGGCTAAAGCACCCTTATCTTTTAAGGCTTTAACCAAACGACCACTGGAAAAAATGGTTTCCATTTTTATATCCGGTAGTAGGACTACTACCACCTTATTTTGAATGTCGACTTGAGTTAGCTCTTCGTTAGTTCCCATTCCGACGAATACCGCAGGAGCACTTTGAATCCCGTCGGTTTTCAAAATCGCCGGCAGAAAGAAGTCTTTGAAGTTTTCAAATCGATCGTTGCCAGACTGGATGTAGGTTTCTCCGGGCGTGGTTTGCATGAGGGGCACATGCTGTTGGTAGGCGCCATTAACTGGTCCCGATAATCCAATTTCCCTGAAGTGGTGCTCAATAAAGGCAGCTGCCATTTTCTGGCCTCTGGTTCCGGTCATTCGGCCTTCAAGGGCATCTGAAGCAAGAATGGTGAGTTTATCCCGAAGGCCTTCCTCCGTAATCAGCGTTGCAAATCGGGCTGCCTGATCGACCTGCTGGCCAATGGCCGTCAGTACAATAACGAATACGGCTGTGAATGAAATAAAATGTTTTCGTGTGATTTTCATGAGCGGATAATTAATAGATGGGTCTGAGATTTTTTTGAATTTCTTCCAGCAATTTCAACTGATTGCCTGCCCGGACAAGATTTTGTTCGGGATAATGAATTTGATAATAAATATTTCCATTGAGGTAATCGGCTAAAAACCGAATGGCCATAATGTAGGTCATCATCATACCGGCGAACGGAATGGCCTTTTTTTCCTCGGATGATAAACACGAATGCATTTCAGAAAGATAACCCTCTAGCAGAGCTTCGTAAAAACCAATTCGAAAACAAATCTTTGAGGTATCTTTTTCTTCTTCACTCACAGGACTTACAAATGTTCTGATCATATCGCCCAGATCATAAATGTAGAATCCCTGCATTAGGGTATCCAGATCGATTACACAAAGTGCCTTTTCTGTTGTATTATCGAAAAGGATATTATTGATTTTGGTGTCGTTGTGGACAATTCGTTCCCTTAAAATTCCCTTTTGGATAAGTTTCTGGTATTCATCAGCTAAAAATCCAAAGTGGAAAGCTTGTTCGATGACTTGTGTTGCCGAGGATCTGGTTTCTTCTTTTGATTGTGAGAAGGCCTCCTGAAGTTGTTGGAATCGCCATGCCAGATTATGAAAATCCGGAATGGTAGGTTCGAAACCTTCAGTTGAAATTCCATCCAGATTTCGTGTTAACAAACCAAACCCCTTCGCAGCTTCAAAAGCCTGTCGGGTATCGGTGAGTTCATTTAAGGTGTAGCTTCCGGCGATGTAGGGAAATAATCTCCAAGGAGTTCCCTCCATATCGAAAGCCATTTCTTCTTGCTGACTGGTCTTAATGGGAGACAGAAACAAATAGTCCTCGAAATGATAGTTCAAGTAATCAGCGGCTAGTCTGATGTTTTTAGCTACGCGTTCGGGTTTTTTAAAAACAGCTGTATTGATGCATTGAAGGACAAAAGATGGATTACCGGAAATGAGAAAGGTATGATTGATGTGTCCGGATCCGATCCGCTCAACCTTGAAGTCAGCTGCATTTAATCCAAACTGATTCAGGATAGAAGGAATTCTTTCGCTTATTTCCATAATTGCTCCGGATATTTTCCGGATTTCACCAGCGCCTGAATGCTTTGTCGGACACTTTCCTTATCCTGTTGGTAAGTCACTCCAAACCAGGTATCGCCTCCGGGTATGATGTGAACCTTACCCAATCGTTGTTCAATCATGGAGGTCACCATCAGTGCGATGTAGTATTCGGATTTAGGATTTTGAAAGTTTTCTTCTAGAAACTTAGTGAACAATGATTCGCATAATTCGAATGCAGAAGGAAGAAATCCCCAACAGTTCATGGAAACGGGTGCATCGGGATCCAGAACTCTGTTACCCTCTGCACTCTTAGAAATGATTTGTCCGTTTTCTTTTTCGATCGTAGTTAATTCGGTAAGTGTAGTGAGCAGATTATCCGGCGTACGCTCGGCATAGCCTCTGGATACACTTCCGTGTTCCGATAGCACATCTTTGAGTTTATAGCCTACCATGCAGTGGTTGCCTTCTTCTGCACTGTTTAAGAAGGATGCCAAAGAGTCGAAGGCCTGGTATCCATAAAAATCATCGGCGTTAATCACTGCAAAGGGTTCGTTAATTACTTCTTTGCCACACAGCATGGCGTGAGTTGTTCCCCAGGGCTTGGTGCGTTGTGGTGCTCCAAATTTTGCTGGAACGAATTTTTCCAGCGATTGAATGACAAAATGTACTTCTGCTTTCCCTTGAAGCTTGGGAAGAAAGATCTCCTGAACGGTTTGCCGGATCTCCTCCCGAACTACAAAAACAAATTTGGTGAATCCAGCTTTCAGTGCGTCATGGAGAGAGTAATCCATGATTGTCTCACCATTGGGTCCAAAACCGTCTATCTGTTTGATGCCTCCGTAACGACTGCCCATTCCGGCAGCCATGATCAATAAGGCTAATTTGCGCTGGTTGTTCACGCTGTGTGAAGATTAATGTAAAGGGAGTTTTTTTATTGCTGCAAAAATAGGACTTTAGATGGATTGATAAACCCCTATGACCACAAACCACCAATCACCTGCACAGTACCGGATCTCCATAACAATTATTGGAATCTTGTTTTTCATTTTTGGTTTCGTAACCTGGGTGAACGGAACCCTCATTCCTTACCTGAAAATTGCCTGTGAACTGGAATCTGAGTTTCAGTCTTTTTTGGTAGTAACGGCTTTTTTTATTGCCTATACCGTAATGGCGATACCCTCTTCGATCGTTCTTTCGCGAGTCGGGTACAAAAAAGGAATGTCACTTGGTCTCTTTATCATGGCTGCCGGGGCAGGTTTATTCATTCCTGCAGCTCAGTCTCGGGACTTTAATATGTTTCTTGGAGGACTCTTCATCATTGGAACAGGCTTGGCCTTATTGCAAACGGCCTCCAATCCATACGTATCAATTATAGGACCCATTGAAAGTGCGGCATCCAGAATTAGTATCATGGGTATTAGCAACAAATTTGCCGGAATCATTGCCGGTTTGATTTTTGGTGCTATTGCATTAAGTGATGTTGATGGACTTGAGGCCCGATTGGCCACTATGGATGCTGCAACAAAAGCGGCTGAGCTCGATGCATTGGCAGCCCGTGTAATCAACCCGTATATCATCATTACGGTGGTATTGGTTATTCTTGGTATCGGTGTTTTATTTTCACCACTGCCTGATATCAATGACGAAGCGGACGATACCACAAGTTCAGAGTCCAATGGAAAGACTAGTATTTTTCAATTCCCACATTTATTCCTCGGTGTTTTGGCCATCTTTTGTTACGTAGGTGTTGAGGTTATGGCCGGTGACACCATCATCAGTTATGGAAAGGCCCTAGGTATTGAATTGTCAACTGCTCGGTACTTCACCTCAGCCACTTTAACCTTTATGGTACTTGGTTATATCGTCGGCGTTTTTGCGATTCCCAAATACCTCTCGCAGGAAATGGCTCTTAAAGTAACTGCTATTATGGGGGTTGTATTCACTATAGCTGCTGTACTTTTACCTGGTTATTATTCTGTTGCTTCTATCGCTTTATTGGGTCTAGCCAATTCACTGATATGGCCAGCAATTTTTCCGCTGGGCATTGAGGGACTTGGAAAGTTCACCAAGACAGGTTCAGCATTGCTCATAATGGGTATTGCTGGAGGCGCCATACTTCCATTGGTATATGGAAAACTTGCTGAGATTATAGGTAATCAGCAAGCGTATCTCCTCATGCTGCCGTGCTATATCTACATCCTGTACTTTGCCATCAAAGGCCATCGGGTGGGTCGAGCTTAGCGGTGATGTATTTCAGAAGTTGTTCGTTGTTAAACTACACCCTTGCTTGCTTCTTTCTGGCAACTCTTTTTACGGCATGTACTCCAGAGCAGACTTTTGTTGCGAAGGATCTTACGTCGGAAGGATTGTTCTCTTCTAATATAGAAGGGCCAGTTTGGAGGGATAGTTGCTGGTTTGTTGTCAATTTTGGTAAGGACGGAACCATTGGTACGGTAAACGAGACAGGTGAAGCATCTCTATTTATTGAGCTACCTGCAGGTAGTAATGCCAACGCCATCAAATTTGATTCGAAAGGATGGATGCTTTTGGCTGATTGGCCGATGCACAATATTCTTAGAGTCCATGTTCCGAAACGTAAGGTGACTGTCTTGGTTCACGACTCAACGTTTCATCAACCCAATGATCTTGATATCACTTCAACCGATCGGATATATGCTTCTGATCCGGACTGGAAGAATGAGACCGGACGAATCTGGATGGTTGAGCCATCAGGTCAGGCCATAATTGCTAAGGATAGCATGGGTACCACAAACGGCATTACTCTGGATCCCTCCGAAAAAATTCTCTATGTGAATGAAAGTGTCCAGCGACGGATTTGGGCTTTTGATGTTAATGAGACCGGTCAATTGTCCGGTCAGCGGTTATTTGCCTCATTTGATGATTTTGGCTTGGATGGCATGAAGTGCGACCGGGTTGGAAACCTATATGTAGCCCGCCACGGCAAAGGCACCATTTGCATTTTCTCCCCAGATGGGAAGCTCGTTCGGGAAATTCAACTGAAGGGCAAAAAGCCTAGTAATCTGGCGTTCGGTGGAAAAGATGGTAAGACCTGTATCGTAACCATGCAAGACCGGGGATCAATTGAATTTTTCAGAACCGATATTCCCGGAAAAGGATTTTAGCGAATTCTTTTTTCTATTTCCTGAATGAGAAAGCGCTCGCGCTCCTCATAATTTCCTCTAACCCAGGTGTAGGGTATGGCCCTTGAATCAAGTTCTTTTTTAAACTTTTCAAGCATAGCGGGTCTTTGATCTTTTAAATCGCGCATTCCGTCCGAAATCCAGGGAACATCGATATCAAAAAGAAAATAGTGGTCGTAAAGAATTTCCTTTTCAAGGTCATCCAGTTCGATAGGAGCCTCGCCAAGATACTGGTTTGAATAAATTCGTGTGGTCAGAATATCTGTATCACAAATCAGGAACCGATTGGCTTTAGGTATGAATTCCTTCACGCGTTGATTTTGTGCCTTAGCGATTTTACGAATATCATCAAGGGTAAATTGGTTTGAGGTTACGATCTCACGTGCTACCTCCGGAACAAATAAGGTCTCGAAGTGAACAGCCAGTTTTTTAGCTAAGGTCGATTTACCTGTACTTTCCGGTCCGTAGAAACAAATTAGAATGACCTTGTTATCCTTCTGATTTGAAGTCATGATACCGATTGATAACTTCTGTAGATTCTTAACCAATTCAGGTAACCAGCTAAAGCCAGGAAGCAAAACACCAGATATTCCAGTGATAGAAATAAAATTCCTTTTTGAAAATAGAGCACCGTTGCAACAACATCAGCTAAAATCCATAAAATCCAACATTCTGCCTTCTTTTGAAGCATCCAATATTGTGCGGCAATACTGGTGATGGTTACGAAGGAATCTGCAAATGGAAAGGCACTTGGAAGATTAAATAAAGCCGGTATCCATTGGTGAAGTCGTGCAGCGGCCATTCCCATAAGTACTGTTCCAAGCAGAACTATTCCAGCTGTGAATAATCGAATGGATTTACTTTGAAAACTTACTTTAAGTTCGAACTTACTATCGGCTTCCTCCGTAGTTGGATTTTTCCAACGCCACCATCCTGCCACATTAGTTATGAAGAAGAAAACCTGCAGAAACATATCTGGATATAACTGAACCTGGTAGAACAGAAAAAAAAGCAGTACGACATTAATCAACCCAATCGGCCAGCTCAGGGCATGTCCGCGGGCTGCGAGCCAAACAGCTACCAATCCGGCAAGTGTTCCGAAAAATTCGACATAGCTCATTCCGTAACCCAATACGTGGATAAAGACCTGATCTATGTCGAGGAAGTGCTCAACCACTAATTTGAGAATTAGGGATTGCGCCAAAGTCGGGCTAAATCCGTTTCTGCCGCAATAAATCCAAATGAATAGGTTGACGAGCCTGAAGTAACTTTTCTGAAAATAGTCCAGGCTTTATCCGGTTCACCGGTGTAATAGTACCAATTGCCAACACCGTAGCCCTGTGTGGCAATTGTTAGGGCTGCATCGCGGTCATCACCACGTGTAGAAAGTAAGGAGTCAGGAGAAATTTTGCCTTGATACATCTGCAGTCGTTTGTAATAGGCATCATTCTCAATAATGTTCATGGAGTCGTAGATGGAAGCAAGAATGGCTTTAGCTGATTTCTGATCGTTCATTCTACGGTAAATCATGTATAGCCAGTCAGCACTCGCCACATACAAATCATCATTATCGGAGAGTTTCAGGCATTCTTTAAAGGCCTCTTCTGCCATGGCAAATTGCCCAATTAAATAATAGCCAAGTCCAAGATGGTAGTAAACGTTGTACTGGTAGGTGGATAATGGTTTGTTTAGCTTATTGGGAATTCCATCTGGCTCAATTTCAAGGGGTGCACCAGCCATTAGCTTTTTGGCTTGTGTCAGGTCACGGATAGCTAATGCAAATTCCCGGGTCGAAATAAACCGGTGGCCGCGAAACCGATATAATTTCCAGGAGTTTGGATATTGAATAATTCCGGCCGTAAAAATATCTATGGCTTCCTGCATGCGGTTGACATAACCTAGCCGTCGGCCATACCAGATAAAATTTTCTTCTGACGAATCTTTCTCTAAAGCGGCTTGTGCCAGTAATACATTACTGTCCGCGGCCGACAATACCGGAATCGTGTCTGCAGCTGCCTGTTCACCTCCGTCTTTATTCCCAAATCCGGTACAAGCAGCCAGAAGTCCAACCATTATTGCTAGTAGAATGCCGAACAGATGCTTCATCTTTATAAGTAGATTTTCACTTCAATTAATAAAATATCAGTCAATACCTGGTTGCTTCAGAACAAACCCAGCCTTCACTTTTTCTTCGTCTACAATTTTTTTGACGTCAGCTAGTAGCTTTTTGGAATCATAGACAATTCCATCCTTAATCGTATACTTAACGCCTCCAACGCGTTTTACTGAATTATCGTCCATTAATTTAATGGCTCCAGTTCCATAAAGTACCTGAAGATTTTCCAGTGGGTTTTGATCAACGACTACAAAGTCTGCCAATTTTCCGATCTCTACGGAGCCTAAATCTTTATCCAGGCCAAGGGCTTGAGCTCCATAGAGTGTTGCAGACCGGATTACCTCCAGTGGGTGAAATCCGGCTTCTCTCAGCAGCTCAAGTTCGCGGATGTAGCCAAATCCGTAAAGCTGGAAAATGAAGGCATTGTCTGAGCCGGCTGTAACGCGGCCACCGCGATTTTTATATTCATTTACGAAGGTCATCCACAGTCTGAAATTTTCTTTCCAAGCCACCTCTTGCTCTGTTCCCCAAGAAAACCAAAAAGATCCGTGCGCGATCCTGCTGGGCTGATAGAAGGCCCACAGTTGAGGAAGCGTGTATGTTTCATGCCATTCCTGACGACGCGCCTTGTGCAGGTCGCGTGTAGCTTCATAGGTATCGAATGTAGGATCAAGTGTAAAATCAAGTTTGAGCAAAGTGTCCATTACCGCATTCCATTTTGGAGTGAACGGGGCTGCAGCTTGTTTCCACAGACGGCCTGCTTCCTCAAAGCGATGTTGTTCATTCGCGTAATTGTAATTCAATGGATAATTCTGGATACTGGATTCCATTAACATGGCTTCCGGTAATCCATACCAGTGTTCCATGGTAGTTAGACCTGCGGAAGCTGACTGTACGACATTCCAGCGGGCTACACCCAACTGGGCGTGGTGACACGCCGAACGCAATCCGAGTCGTTTATTTTCGCGCAAGGCCGCATCCATAATTTCAGGGGCTGCTCCAAAAAACTTAATTCCATCTGCGCCTTTCATTTTATTCTCATTCACCCATGCTTTAGCTTGTTCGGCATTGCGAATCGGCTCTTTTGCTCCTGAACCAAACGTAACGTATGCCTTAATCCGTGGCGCTGTGATGAGGTTCTTTTCACTCTTTCCTTTTTGGTCAAGGACCCAATCTAACCCATTGCCAGAGCCCGGATCACGAATGGTGGTGATTCCATGGGCCATCCATAATTTGAAAACATATTCTGCGATTGGTGCTTGCCCACCACCAATGTGACCGTGCATGTCTACAAAACCAGGAAGTAAGTACATACCTTCACAATCAATTTCCTTTCCTCCGGGTTCAAGTTTCACGCGATTTGAACCACTGGCCATTCCAGGTGTTGGCAATCCGACAGCAGCAATATTTACGATTCGATTACCTTTAACAACAATATCAACTGGTCCTACAGGCGGTGCTCCTGTTCCGTCAATAAGGGTAACACCACGAATAATCAATTGGGTGTAAGGGCCGTCTCCCTCTTTTACTTCAGGAGCTTTTTTTACCCGCTCCTGTCCGAAAGATGGAGCGCAGAAAAACAGGGCAATTAGGATTAAAACTGATGTGCTTTTCATCGTTATAGGATTTAGGATGTAGTTAACCTGCCTGAGAGCAGGGTGGAAGTTAATCAAAAATCAAGGTCGGAAAAGAGGCTTTTGTAAAAGCGGGGATCAGAAAAGGCGAACGTCCCGAATAATTTCCGGGGTAACGTTATAAAACTCCTTATGGATATTAAACGGCGGCTCACCATTTAAATCCCTGGGCCTGTAACTGCCATCTTCCTGCATCATGTAGCAGTTTACGTTGTCCTTGAGGTTGTATCGCAAAACGTTCATGGCCTGACGCACCAGATTTTCTTGCTCCAGCAGGAAGAGAGATTCCACCCGTCTGTCAAAACTGCGAACCATTGCATCGGCACTGCCAATGTATATCTTTGGTTGACCTGCATTGTGGAAATAATAAATCCGGGAGTGCTCGAGGTATTCACCCACAATGGAGTACACTTCGATATTGTCGCTCAGACCTTTTCTTCCCGGGCGCAGGCAACACATTCCACGAATAACCAATTTTACCGACACCCCTGCCTGACTGGCCTCATACAAGGCATCGATGAATTCCTTATCCTGAAGCGAATTCATCTTAATGACGATACCCGATGGTGTGCCTTCCTGGGCATGGCGGGCTTCACGCTGAATCAGATTGATCAGTTGAATCCGCATATCCCGCGGAGAGGTAATTAAATTTTGGTAGGATGATGGTTGAGAGTGACCAGTAATGACGTTGAAAAATTCAGAGACGTCATTGGCATACTTCTCATTCGTAGTTAGTAGACCAATGTCGGTGTAAAGTCGAGCAGTGGTTTCGTTGTAATTTCCGCTGGAAAGGTGAACATAACGGTAAACGCGATCGGGCTCTTTTCTAACAATCAGCAGTAGTTTGGTATGGGTCTTTAAATTACCGACGCCATAGATTACAAAGCAGCCAGCGCGCTGCAGCCGCTGAGCTTCACGCAAATTATTTTCTTCATCAAACCGCGCCTTCACCTCAAACAGAACAGACACATGCTTTCCATTTTCGGCCGCGCGTAATAAGGCTGCGGTAACTCTGGATTCCTTGGCTACCCGATACAACGTGATTTTTATCGACAGAACATAAGGGTCATCCACCGACTTCTCCAATAACTCCAGAACGGGCTCCATGGAGTTGTACGGATGTTGGATGAGGATGTCTCTTTCTTTAAGGACTTCAAAGAGATCGCGGGTGCCCATTTCCGGAAACGTTACCGGTTTTACCGGCGGAGGTACAACAGCTCTTTTGCTTCTGAATTCCTTGTGACCAATTATTTGGTGTAATCCGGTAAAATCAAAGATACTTTCGGAGCGGATGGTAAAAATATTTTCTTCCGTCAGATCCCATTGAATTTTCAGGAGGCTGAGCAACCACGGATCAGGGTTTTCCTGCAGTTCCAGGCGCACCACTCTTCCAGTTCTACGCGTTTGAAGCTTACGCTTCAGTTCCTGAAGAAAATTAGATTCAATATCCTCACTTTCTTCGAGTGTAAAATCACCATTTCGGTTGATGCGAAGCAGGGTTGTACTTATGATCTCAATGTTTCGGAAAAGGTGATGAATATTTTTCCGAATAATTTCCTCAATAGGCACAAAGGAGAGGGTTCCGTCAACTTGAAGCAGCTCAAAAAATCTACTCAGATTACTCGGAATCTGAATGAAGGAGGCCTTGTTTTGTGGTCCAGTCTCCGTATGAGCCTTGGTAACCACGCCATAGATGAGCCTATTGTTTTTAAGGATTGGAAAGGTGTGGTAGTTATCAAAGACCATCGGGGTGAGCATCGGAAAGATAGTCTTGAGGAAATACTGATCAACCAGGGTAGCATCACCGACAGATAGATCTTCATAGCGACAAATTCTAAAACCGGATTTTTCGAAAAGTGGTTTTAACTTGTCAACGTAGTGGGACTGCTGGTCGTTGGTAAAGCGGTGAATCTCGGCTAATAAAAGTTTGCGAAAAGGTATTTCCCGAAGACCACTATAATCAAAACGCTCTTTTCCGTAATCAATGTAGTTGTACAAGCTTCCCAATCGAATGGTGCAAAATTCATCCAGATTAGAAGCCGTGATGGCTAAAAACTTGAGTCGGTCAAAAACACTTCGGTCCAGGTGTCTGGCCTGATCCAATACACGGTAATTGAATTGAAGCCATGACAGGTCTCTGCTGATGTAATCACTTAAACGGACCTGATCGGTAGTGTTTATCTGATTCTCAAGAGATCCATTTTTCTCCATGGGTAATCTGCTCAGATATCTATTTTAGCGTAACGTGCATTTTTTTCAATAAAGTCCCGGCGCGGCGCAACTTCGTCCCCCATCAGCATAGAAAACAATCGGTCGGCCTCAGCAGCAGATTCGATGGTTACTCGCTTTAGCGTTCTGCGGGCAGGATCCATTGTAGTGCTCCAAAGTTGTTCTGGATTCATTTCGCCAAGACCTTTATACCGTTGAACATTGACGGAATCTTCTTTACCGTCCTTGGCTAACTCTTTCACAATTCGGTCACGTTCTTCTTCTGTCCAGCAGTATTTTTCCTCTTTACCTTTTTTAAGCAGATAAAGTGGTGGAAGAGCGATGTAGACATATCCACGCTCGATCAGATCCCGCATATAGCGAAAGAAAAATGTCAGTATAAGAGTTCGGATGTGACTACCATCGACATCTGCGTCGGTCATAATTACCACCTTATGATAGCGGAGTTTTTCAAGATTTAAAGCTTTACTGTCCTCAGCAGTACCGAAGCTTACACCGAGGGCGGTAATGATGTTTTTGATCTCTTCGTTTTCATAGATTTTATGCTCCTGCGCTTTTTCAACATTTAGAATTTTTCCTCGTAGCGGGAGAATAGCTTGGAAATTGCGGTCACGTCCTTGTTTCGCAGATCCACCTGCAGAGTCGCCCTCTACAAGATAGAGTTCGGAAATGGTGGCGTCACCGCTTGCGCAATCGGCCAGTTTGCCCGGAAGTCCTGTTCCCGAAAGAACATTTTTGCGCTGAACCATTTCGCGCGCTTTGCGTGCAGCTACGCGTGCCTGTGCAGCGAGTATAACCTTACTGACAATAAGTTTGGCTTCTTTTGGATTTTCTTCGAGGAAATTTTGAAGTGCCTCACCAACGGCTGTATCAACAGCCCCCATAGCCTCTGTGTTACCTAATTTGGTTTTGGTTTGCCCTTCGAATTGCGGCTCTGCAACTTTAACAGAGATAATGGCTGTTAGTCCTTCCCGAAAATCGTCACCACTGATTTCTACTTTAGCTTTTTCTAGTAGGCCTGATTTATCGGCATAGTTTTTTAATGTACGGGTAAGCGCCCGGCGAAATCCGGCAACGTGTGTTCCGCCTTCATGTGTATTAATATTATTAACATAAGAAACCAGCGTTTCACTGTAGGAGGTGTTGTAGCTGAGTGCAACCTGAACCGGTATCTCAGATTTGGTATTCTCTACATAAATCGGATCTGCGATAAGTTTTTCCCGATTAGAATCCAGATATACTACAAACTCCCTCAGGCCGCCTTCTGAGAAGAATAAGTTGGTTCTTGGCTGTCCGTTTTCATCAAGGTCACGTAGATCCTTAAGATTGATTTTGATTCCTGGGTTCAGGAAGGCCAGTTCTCGGAGGCGCGCAGAAACCGTCTCGTAGTTATACTCAAGAACGGAGAAAATTTCCCCATCGGGTTTAAAATGAACTGTTGTTCCTCTTTTATCAGAATTTCCGACAACCCGTACTGCATATTTTGGAGCACCGCGTTCGTATTCCTGCTCAAAGATTTTTCCTTCGCGGAAGACGGTTACTTTGAGCATAGTGGATAGGGCATTCACACAGGAAACGCCTACACCATGCAGTCCCCCGGAAACTTTATAAGTATTCTTATCGAATTTACCTCCGGCGTGTAATACAGTCATGACGACCTCAAGGGCTGAGCGCTTCTCCTTTTCGTGCATATCGGTAGGAATACCCCTGCCGTTATCTTCAACCATGATGGAGTTATCCGTCATAATGGAAACGGTAATCTCATTGCAGTAACCAGCCAGGGCTTCATCAATACTGTTATCAACGACCTCCCAAATAAGATGATGGAGACCCTTAACACTTACATCGCCGATATACATAGCGGGGCGTTTCCGAACAGCTTCCAGGCCTTCTAAGACCTGAATGTTACTGGCTGAATAGTTGCCAGCATCACCCGATTTTTTTTCGCTCATAGTTGTAGATTAAATCAACGAGCAAAAATAGCGTTTTTGAACTGGAAATGCCTTGAAATACTCCAATTAAGTCTGGTCAGAACGCTACAATAATCAATTGATTTACAATATTTTAAGCTCAAATTATCCTTTTGTTACGATGGCAAAGGACAGAACCTCATGTAGCTGTCTTGAAAATAGCAATCAGGCTTGATCGTTCTTTTGTGAGCCAGATGATTTTTCTCTTTTGTTTTTGTCTTTTGGTTGATCCTCAGCTTCAAGCAGGGCTTTAGCTTTTTGTAATTGGTCAAGTTGCGCTTTATCCAAAACCGGGTAACTTAAATTCAACCGATCAAATTGCCGGGTGATCACGGAGGCAATGGCCAGTCGTGCAAACCATTTGTCATCGGCAGGAATAACAAACCAAGGTGCGTAATCGGTTGACGTCTCCGAGAGTGCATCGGCATACACCTTTTGGTAGTCATCCCAGAACCCTCTTTCCTTTAAATCCGCCAGAGAGAACTTCCAGTTCTTGGACTTATCGTTGATACGTTCCATGAACCGTTTTTTTTGTTCCTTTTTGGAAACATGTAGGAAAAATTTCAAAATGACCGTACCATTTTCAGTTAGGTTTTTTTCGAAGCGTCTGATCTGTTTGTACCTGGATTTCCAGAAATTTCTATTTAAATCTTTCACCGACTCAATTCCAGGTATATTTTCTTTCAATACAAATTCAGGATGCACCTGGGTAACCAAAACATTTTCATAATGCGAGCGGTTGTGAATGGCAATTTCACCTCGGGCCGGAAGTGCTAATTCGTGACGCCAAAAGTAATCGTGATCAAGTTCTGCTGAATTCGGTGATTTAAAACTGTAAACCTTTACGCCTAAAGGATTGAAACCTGACATGATATGCTTAACGGCCCCATCTTTTCCTGCTGCATCCATGGCCTGGAAGATGATTAGAATACTGTATCGATTGTGGGCATAAAGTTTATCTTGAATTTCAGAGAGGTGTTTGCGCCCTTTATCCAACAACTCCAGAGAGTCTTTTTTATTCAAGGATTTACCCGTGTAGCCCGTCGAAAAATCCTTAAGTTTGATCTTTGTGCCAGGCTTTACCAAAAAGTCTTTTACGGAAATGATTTTGTCATTATTCAGCATAGAGGTGGGATTTAAGTGGTTTCTTAAGAAGATCTTTAAAAGTAACCCTCCCGGTCATGGAATTTCATGATAATAATCAGGATCTCAAAATGCGCAAATTAAGGCCTGGCTTAAAATGCCTTCGTGGCAATTAATTTCATGAAGCTTCTTCGGATAACTACTGTTCCTATTTCCTTACGCATTCTTTTGAAAGGGCAGTTGGAATTTATGGTAGCCAACGGCATAGAAGTCCTTGCTGTAAGCTCTTCGGGACCTGAGGTATCTTCCCTGTCGGTCCCTCACAAAGCGGTTCTGATGACGCGGTCCATAACCCCCATTCGTGACCTATTGGCACTCATCAGACTGATTATCATCATCCGACGTTTTCAGCCTGATATTGTCCATACCCATACCCCTAAGGCCGGACTATTGGGTATGTTTGCTGCCTGGTTATGCCGGGTGCCTAAGCGACTGCATACAGTGGCTGGATTACCGTGGCTTGAATCCCAGGGATTACGGCGCAGGCTTCTAAGACAAATGGAAGCATTGACCGTATTGTCCAGTACCCAGGTCCTGGTAAACTCTGTGGGCCTAAAAACAATTTTACATGCTGAGCTTCCCTGGATTCAAAAAGAATTTCTGGTCCTTGGAAATGGAAGCTCCAATGGTATTGATGTTAATTATTTTTCTCTTTCGGAGCAGGTTCAGGATCAAGCTCGTCAATTGCGGTCTGATCTTGCGATTTCCAAATCCGACTTTATTTTTTGCTTTATAGGCCGATTGGTTGTTCACAAAGGAATTATTGAATTAGTAACAGCCTTTGATCACCTGAGAAAGACCAATTTAAATGTGAAATTATTTTTGGTTGGACCACTTGAGGAGGGTAGGGAAACGCTTCCGGATGATACTTTAAGAAGGATTCATGCCGGTGAGGGCATTGTTCTTCCTGGTCTCGTTGAAGATGTGCGTCCATGGCTGGCGGCTGCCAATGCATTCGTCTTTCCTACCTATCGAGAGGGCTTTCCGAATGTTTTACTGCAAGCGGGCTGTATGGGCCTGCCCATAATTGCTACGAATATTAATGGGTGTAATGAGATAATAGAAAATGGTAAAACTGGATTATTGATTGAGCCAAAGAATACTCAGATGCTATTAAACGCAATGACTCGCTTTATCAGTTCCAGTAACGAACGGGAGACTTTTGGATTGAAGTTAAAGGAATCTGTTCTTAATAATTACAGTACCGATACGATCTGGAGTGAATTACTAACCCTTTACCAAAGACCGATCACGGGAAGGGAATCAATTCTTAAGAACTGATTTCTGAATTTTACCCAAGGAATTTTTTAAGCGGAATAGGGTAAGATCTAGTAAATCCCTTATAATGAATTTAGTGCTTGGTGTACTATTGTAATAATAGTGGTTGGTTTCCATTTGCTTTCCATTAACTGCAGCGGTAATCCCTTTGAGGATAGATAGTTTACCTATTCTGTTGATTTCCTGGATTTCGGACCGTCGACTATGATTAAGTCTCAGTAAAAACAAGTTTATCGCGGCACAGGACCCTATTATTCGGGTGTCATTAACCAAGCCGAATGGAGAGTTATCAAAAAGAATAAGGTCGTATTTCGTTTTAAAGTCATCCAGGAACTCATTCAGCTTATCCACCGTGAGCATTTCGGAGGAATCGTCAAAAATGGTACCTGAGGAAATGAAGTCTATACTTTCAAATTCTGTTTTTCGAACCAGAGTTTCTTTCTTCAAAGTTCCTTTTAAAAAATCGCTTAAACCTCCCTCAAGTTTCTGATTAAAAATCAAATGCAATCTTGGCTTTTGCAGGTCACCATCTATTAAAAGGACTTTTTTCTTTTGAAGATTAAAGATTACTGCAAGATTGAAAGCAACAAAAGATTTTCCTGTACCTGGACTTAAGGCATGTATGGCTACAATATTTCCCTGGCTTAACTTAAGTAAATGCGCGACATTGATTCTCAGGCCACGGAATGACTCGGCAAGGGCAGATCTCGGATTTTTTAAAATTCCTGAAACTTCTGACTTATGATTTGATTGGACTACTGAACCGATAAGGGAAATATCTAATAGACTTTGAACTTCTTCTGCATCGGCAATTTTATCGCTTGAGAAGTACTTCACAACCACAATCATTAACGCAAAAATCAAGCCTCCCAGTGCACCAATAAAAATATTGAAGAAAAGCAGTGGTCCCATCAGTACGGCCGTATCAATTGTTGCGGGATCTAAAATTTGTGCGTTAGCGTCATTTGATGCTTTTGAGATCTCTGCCTCTGCTCTTCTTTCCAATAGAAAAGTGTAGAGTTCATTATTTAAATCGAAGTTTCGTTTTATACCGATCAGGTTTTTCTCAGTACCGGGAAGCCGGGAAATTGCCGAATTGAGCAGCCGTTCCCTTTGGTCGAGGCTTACTTTTTCTGCCTCCGCCTGTGCCAAAAGACTATTTACGTTTTCGATTAGAATTTTTTGTGTAAAGGCGATTTCATTATCCAGTGAAATCATGATTGGACTTTTATCCTGAGCTGTCAGGGATAGAACTTGTCTTTTGGTGTACAACTCATTTAATCTGGTAACACGACCCAATAAAACCTCATTATTGAATCCTGAAACATTGGGCGCAAGTAAATTCCGGTCCTTATTGTTATTCTCCAGATAATATTTCAGGTTTTTATAGTAATCGAGCCGTGTAAGCAGTTCGGTTTTTTCTGCTTCAATTCTATTTTGTTTTTCTACAACCGTGGTGGCCTCTGCGTCCAGATTAACTGTTCTGTTGCTGGCGCGGAAACTTGAAAATCTATCTCCGGCGGCTTCCAGTGTTTTGTTTACACCTGAAATTTGATCATCAATAAACTTGATGGCGTTATCTGCGCCTCTGTTTTTCTCATCAATTCCAAACTGCAGATAAACTGCGGCCAGTTGATTCAGATACTCTACATCTCTTTGCGGATTATTGGTCAATAACTGAAGCTTTACAAGATTCGACTCAGAGATGGGGTTAAATTTCTCTGCGAGAATTTTCTCCTTATACAGATTGGCCAATTCGTTAGGGTCTTTAAATTCAAGATAAAACTGGTCATCTTCAATTGGTACGTAGTTTGTTGATTTCTCTAAGCTAAAATTGAAATGTGCCGAAATAAAGTTCTCACCAAATTTTACCTTCTGATCAATTTCAATTTCTGTTTCTACCTGATTGATTAATACAGATTCATCGCATTGAATGCGATAAACGGAATCGTCTAGTACTGTAATTTTTAACGGGACATTAACCAGCTGTTCGCCATCATCTGCAGTTTTAAGAATGAAGGGCTCATTTTGGAATAGATCCTTCTCTGAAAACAAGGTGCGCTTCGACCACCAGGAATTCCAATTAAAGTTGTCGAGTGTAGCTTTATTTAATCTGTAGGATTTCAGTAGTCCAATCTGATCTTCGATGGTGTTACTTTTTTTTGTAACAGCCATCTCCCTGAAAATATTTTTTAGTTCTGATTCTTTGCTTGGATCTTTGATCAGAATGGTTGAAGAAATGAGATAGGATTTTGGGGTAACTTCGAAATAGATTACGCCTGCAAAAAATCCAAATAGCAAGCCAAAAAGGATGGTTTTCCAATATCTCTTAAAAACCGATTTCAGTACTTTAAAGTCTAAACCTACTGGTTCCTGGAAACCTCTCTCAGAAAATGAATGTTGCTGTTCCAAATGACGCTTATTTAAGGACTAACTAGGAAATTTACTAATAAAAGGAATGTGGTTATAGACGAAAAAATCAGACTGTACACCGGCTGACGGAGTTCGGCAGTTTTGAATTTAGCTGGTTGAACAATGACTACATCATTTGGCTGGATGCGGAAGCCCGGTGATACCAATACGTTTATCGAATTCAGGTCCAGGCGGTATGTCTCAACCGATTGATCTTTTGATCTGACCAGCGTGACTTTGGTTAAGTCGGCCGTGTTTTTAGAACCTCCCCCTAATCCGATGGCTTCAAAAATATTTATCGAAGGGTTATAGCTAAAGTAAACTCCTGGATTGAAGACTTCACCAATGACAGTTACCCGGAAATTTAGTAGTCTAACCCGGACAGTAGCATCCTTTAGGTATTGTAAAGCCTGATTTCTTATGTGTGCTTCACATTCTTCAAACGTGAGTCCAATTACTTTAATTCTCCCAAAAGTTGGAAGCAGCACTTCTCCTTCAGGGCTCACCAGGTAGCCGTTTACAAATTGACTGGCTTGAGACCCCCAGATGTTGTTCTGATTATTTGAACGACCATTTCCGACAATTACCGGATTATAAATTTCATCCAGTTCGCTATTGCCTGTCACGACACTGATAAAGAG
>Ga0068872_10000405_pt1 | contig 36494 bp, 35 predicted proteins | sample NOAtaG_7_FD_66441 | JGI IMG/M metagenome (GOLD analysis project Ga0068872, IMG submission 66441) | Freshwater lake microbial communities from Lake Erie, under a cyanobacterial bloom - NOAA_Erie_Diel1S_2200h metaG | ecosystem: Environmental > Aquatic > Freshwater > Lake | place: USA: Ohio, Lake...
CTGCAGGAATATCCTTCACGATCGCTAGATCACCTGAAGTCGTTATGCCCAAAGAAAGCGTCTGCCATCGACCCTGGTACCAGCACTTTCCCCCTTTCAATACGTGTTGAAGGACATTTTTTGTTTGGCCCGAAACAAAATAGGCAGAGGCAGAAACAGCCATCGCCAAGGAAAGAGACTTCTGGATAAATCTTCTGCGTTGCATGAAACGTTCTAAATTACAAATAACTCGATTCAACAGCATTTCTTTCCATCCGGCGCTCATAAATCTCCCAAGCCCTGTTTACTTTTGGCATGATTGTAGTTCTATTTAAGTGAAAGGCCTTATGCTGCTCCGTATCCTGGTCCTGATCATCCTGTTTCTTTCGGCGTGCAGCCCTAAGGTTGCCACCGTTCAATCTCCGCCTAAACCAGAGTGGTTAAAACAAAAGCCGGTAAGCAACACCTACTATTACGGTATCGGGCAGGCACTTAAGGATGGCAAAACCAACCACTTGTCAGCAGCAAAAAATTCAGCACTGGAAGATCTTATCAGCGAAATCAGAGTTACAGTTTCAGCGACTTCGGCCCTCTCTATTTTAGATGCAGGAAAAGAGTTCACCGAAAAATATGAGCAAATTATACGAACCTCTGTTGCAGATGATATTGAAGATTTTGAGCTAGCCGGAAGTTGGGAGGACGAAAACAACTATTGGGTCTGGTACCGGTTATCCAAGCAGCGATATCAGGAGATCAAAGAAAATCGAAAACAAGCCGCTGCTTCCTTGGCCCTTGATTTTTATTCAAAAGCAAAAAAATCTGAACAGGAAGGAAATATTGCTTTAAGCATTGGATTTTACCTGAAAGCCCTTCATGCACTTGAAAAATACCTCAATGAGCCTGTGCGTGTTACCGCTGAGGGAAAAGAGATACTAATCAATAATGAGATCATTACCGGTCTGCAATTGGTCCTAAATCGAATTGGCCTATCGTCTGTTCCGACTGCCACAATTATTCCACGCCGGCAGACCAGAAACACAGAACCATTTTATGTGGAGGTCCTCGATAAACAAACCGGTAAACAACCCGCAGATATTCCACTCAAAACCATTTTTGAAAAAGGTAGTGGTGACTTGCAAAAAAATTATAAAACAGACCTGCAGGATCGAACCCGGTTAATCATCAATCGAATAACATCAGAAGAATCTGAACAGATTATAAAAACACAAGTCGATCTCGAAAGTTTTGTGGGTAACAATACCTCCGAGATAGCCAAATTGGTTCTTTCCAGAATGTTAATTCCATCCGCTTCGGTAACACTCACAGTGAAAAAGCCTCTGATCTACCTCACTGCAGATGAGAAAATCCTGGGCAACCCAAAGTCTGGATTCCGGATTACCAATTTTATCCGAACCTACCTTACCAGCAAAGGTTTTGATTTTACAGACAAAGCTGGAGAAGCAGAACTTCACATCGACATCTCCTCCAATACCGAAAAAGGCGGCATTTCCGGCAGTATTCAAATTGTACTTCTGGATGCAGTTATCCGAATTTTAGAGACTGGGGTATCTGCAAAAAAGGAAATTTATAGCCTTAGTCTTGACCGAATCAAAGGGTATAGTTTGGATTTTGAACGGTCAAGCCAAGATGCCTACACCAAAGCCATTGACATTCTGGAAAAGGATAAACTTCCGGCCATGATGTCCATCATCCTGCAATAAAACCATACCTACCTACCATGGCCCGTCTTAAAAATCTCATTTTTATTTTGTGCTTTTCTTTGACTGCAGTACTGCACGCACAATCAGTTGACAAACTCATCAAAGAAAAAAATGTGACCCGCATTATTCAGACTCTTTCTTCTGATGCGATGATGGGTAGGCCGGCTGCACAACCGGAACGCATCGAGCCCGCAGCCGCTTTCATAGAAAAAGAATTTAAATCAATTGGGTTAGGGTTCCTGTCTGGATTAAACTCCTATCGTCAATCCTTTAACAAAACAAGAATAGAGGGTGCAGTCGTCGAACTAACTATTGATGGAAAAATGATTTCCAACGACAACATCATCCTGATGAGTGAGCAATCGGAAATAAAAAACTCAGGAGGCTGGAAAATTCAGACATTAAGTCCTGAATCCAACGGAGGTGAGCTCTCGCGGCAATTCGCACAAAAGTTTCGTAGCCTTTCCAGAGACACCGCTTCTTCCTTAATTCTGGTCGATGAAGCATTCAGCGATTTTTTCCGCATGTACCAACGTTTCACGAAAAATCGCTTCGCAAATGGACAACCAGGTTCCAGGGTGTTTGTATTGGGGGCGCCTCAAGCCAATCGGTACACAATCGTTGCCCGTCAAATTCTGCGAATCATTCCCATGGCAAATATTGTCGGTGTTCTTCCAGGAAAAACAAAACCAAAGGAAGTGGTTATTTTCTCGGCCCATTACGATCACATCGGTATTCAAAAAACAGTAGAAGGAGATTCCATTGCCAATGGAGCTGACGACGATGCCTCGGGAACCACAGCCGTGATTGAACTGGCTCGTTACTTTAAAAAATTAAAAAACAATGAACGAACATTAATCTTTGTAGCCTTCACGGCAGAGGAAATTGGGGGCTTCGGATCTCAATATTTTTCGCTTCAAATGGATCCAATCAAAACGATTGCCATGTTCAACATTGAAATGATAGGCAAGCCATCAAAATTTGGTAAGAACACAGCCTGGATCACAGGTTATGAACGATCTGATTTCGGCGAAATCCTCCAACGTAACCTCCAGGGAACACCATTCGAGTTCAAACCAGATCCATACCCGGAACAAAATTTATTTTACCGATCCGATAATGCCACACTAGCACGCATTGGAATTCCGGCACACAGCATCTCAACCGATCAAATTGATATCGACAAGCTTTACCATTCCGTCAATGATGAATTCGAGTCGATGGACATACCGAACATCTTGTCCACCATTCGCGCTATAGCCCTGTCCTCGCGATCTATCGTTTCAGGAAAGGATACTCCGAAACGAATTGATCCGGCAAGCGTACGTCAGTAAAGATTTTTAAGATCAGGCGTGTTGTAGCTCCTGACGATTGACATTCTCATTCTTCTTATCCCACTCAATCAATCCGTCTCTGAGACGAATGATGCGATGTGCGTAATGAGCAATGTCGTCTTCGTGAGTAACCATAATAATGGTGTTTCCTTTATCATGGAGTTCCTGAAACAGCGCCATGATTCCATAGGAAGTTTTGGTGTCGAGATTACCCGTTGGTTCGTCAGCCAGAATAATAGAAGGTTTATTTACCAGAGCACGGGCAATGGCCACACGCTGACGTTGACCACCAGATAATTCGTTGGGCTTATGATGCCAGCGATCCTGAAGGTTCACATTTTTCAATGACTCCATAGCGATCTCTTCGCGCTCCGATTTGCTAAATCCGGCATAAATCAGAGGAAGCGCTACGTTTTCCAATGCTGATGCTCTGGGCAACAAGTTGAAGGTTTGAAAAACAAATCCAATTTCCCGATTCCGGACCTTGGCCAATTCATTTTCCGTCATTTCACTCACCAGTTGACCATTCAGAATGTAGGTACCCGATGTCGGCGTATCCAGGCAACCAATAATATTCATGAGCGTTGATTTTCCGGAACCAGAAGGACCCATGAAAGCAACGTATTCTCCTCTTTCGATGTTAATGGAAACATCCTGTAAGGCCTTAACAATGTTGTCACCCATCACATATTGACGGGCCAGGTTATGAGTTTCAATGATTTTGGACATCAGGGTGGTTTTCTGTTCGTATTGCCGTAAACTGATTTAGGGCAAAATGGTTACAAATTTGTGATAAAACCTCATTGTTTGTTGGCCGATGGTCGTGGAATGGGCCAAATTTCCTTTTGACGGCCATCAATATACCTAAAGCCTGCCCCATCGAAATAGCCATCTTCCTCCAACTGAATTCGGATTTCTTTCTTCCATTCAGGAATATAAACAGTCGTATTCAGCTCAATAGAATAAGCGGTATTTGGATGTAACGGATATTCCCCTGTATAAAGTACTCCTTCCTGCATATCCCACATGCCAATTGTTGTTCCAGCTGCGTGTCCATGGAAGCCAATTGGATGCGTATAGATCGAGGGGTTCAAACCTTCTTCAATCGCCTGCCTTCTGGACTCCTTTAAAATTTCATTTCCGGTAGCACCTGTTTTATAATTTCCGGTGAGAATATCCTGAAGCCTGTTTCCTTTCTTAAAGGCCTCTTGCAAATAAGACGGAATTTCCTGTTCGCCTTGTTTTAAAACATAAGCATGCTGCTGTGTATCCGTATTTAAGCGGAGGTAGGTTATTCCAAAGTCAACATGAAGAAAATCACCGGGAAGGATTACGAGTGGCTGTGGACGCTTCGCCATCAGAGCTTCCTCTTCATTTCGCTGAATGGATACGGAGGGCTGAAACCAGGTATCCAGTTTGAGCTCCTTAATACGTTCACGATACCACCACACCACATCATCAGTGGTGGTAACACCCGGCTGAATCACTTTTTCAGAAAATCCTTCAGCAATAATATCATGTGCAATTCGGCAGATGTTGGTGTAAATAGCCATTTCGCGTTCCGTGCGCGTTTCCAACCAGGAAACAGCAAGCTTCTCAGCAGAGACTACATTGGCATGAAGTTTTTTGGGTAATGCTTCGAGCAACCGATCGTAGTCGTTTGCAGTCAAACCATCCGCATGACCATATCCAAACGCTTTATTGACACCAATTTTTTTCGGGTTTCTTTCGGCAATCAGCTTGCCAAGCTGAGCCCATTGATCAGGATTGGCATCTGGATCCCAAGCTCGTTTGAATACTTTTCCAACGTCGTAACGCGCAACAGCCAGATATTCCATTCCCTTTTCCGGACCGCGATCGAAAGCCATTAACATTGTGGTACGACGAGCGGCAAACCAAGTAGCCGGCAAAAGCGTTCGGATAACAGGGTCCTCATTGTACTCGCGACTAATGATCAGCCACATGTCAATTCCTTCTCTGCGCATGAGAGCGGGAAGCACATTCCGAAGCCGGTCTTCCAGCAATTCATCAACAACACGCGCCTGCTCCCGTTGAGATAAAATTACCGGCTGAGCAATCGAAGAATCAACAGTGAAAAAAAGAATTAAAGTAAGAACAACTGAAAAAATGGATTTAGTAAAGATTACGTTCATGATCTTAGGTAATTAATAATACATCGTTCATTCTTAAGTATCGTTTCAGCGTTTTGAATATCAGGTACTGACCGGGCATCCAGCATTTCATTACGTGTACGCTCACGAATGGATTTGAGGCGCATCCCCTCAATAAATCGCTTTACATCTTCATTTGATTCTAAAATCAATTTAGGTACCGTAGCCGGACGATCGTCATCTCCTTTTGCAACCATGGTAAAAAAGCTCGAATTGGTATGCTTGATGATTCCCGTTCTCACATTTTGAGACTCCACGCGGATACCAACAATCATGGAGGAATTACCCACGTAGTTTACCGATGCCTTTAACGATACCAACTCCCCAACTTCCACCGGGGCCAAAAATTCCACACGGTCAACTGTTACCGTAACACAATAGGTTCCCGCATGTTTACTCGCACAAGCGTAAGCCACTTTATCCATTAATGATAAAAGAATACCTCCATGAATTTTACCTCCAAAATTGGCATATGAAGGAATCATCAACTCGGTAATAACCGTTTGTGATTCACTCACCTTTCTGGATGCTGCAACTGACATAGGATAGCTAACAATCTCCGAATATCTGCATTTGTTCAGATACCATCAATCATCGGAGGGGAATGACAATTTTTCTGAAAGCTTATGGAATCGATAGACCATAGCTACGGCCGTAATGGTCAACCCACTCAGCAAGCCTATCCATATCCCTTCAGCACCCAAATCAAACTGAAATGCCAACAGACCACCAATCGGAAGTGAAATCACCCAATAAGCGCAAAAGATAAGTAGCGAGGGAATTTTAACATCCTGCAAACCACGTAAAGCTCCGGCGCACACAACCTGTACACCATCGGATAATTGAAAGAAGGCGGCAATAATCATTAAGGAGGCCGCCATCTGAACTACATGGATTTCGCCATTGTAAAGCGAAGGGAGATAAAAGCGACCCACGAGAAAAATACTAGCCCATACAGCCATAATTGCGGCAGCCATGGCAAACATGATAAACGCAGACCGACGCATATTTGACTTATCACGTTTACCCAGAAAGTATCCAACCTTAATAGTTGCCGCGGCGCCCATTCCAGATGTGGTCATGTAACTGATGGTTGCCAGGTTAAGTGCAATATGATGGGCAGCCAATGGAATGGTGCCGATCCACCCCATCATAATAGAGGAAAATCCAAAAGCACCTGCTTCAAAAATAAATTGTGTTCCTGCCGGTATACCAATGTGCAGCATTTTAGAGGTCAATAACCTTGAATACTTTCCGAAAGAAAATCCCTGTCTATAAACCCTGAAATCAGCATGAGCCCAGACATACCAGGCCATTGAAACTCCCATAAAAATTCGTGAGATCAGGGTAGCCCAACCGGCCCCGTTTAAACCAAGCTCAGGAAATCCGACATAACCAAAAATGAGCAGATAATTCAAAGCGATATTGAGCAGATTGCTGAGAATGACAATCACCATAGCCATTCGTGTATGATGCAATCCTTCCGTAAACTGCCTGAACGTTTGAAACAACATAGTCGGAATAATAGCAGGGGCAATGATATCCAGGTAAGGAAGAGCCAACTGAACGACCTCCTCCGGCTGACCCATAAAAGGCATTAACGGACGAATAGAAAAGATAAATCCGGTGACCAGAATACCAGCGGTAAGATTGATGATGAGTCCATGGCGCAGGACAGCGACAGCATCCGAAGTATTGTTTTCGCCAATGGCCTTCGCTACCAACGGAGTAATTGCGTAGGAAATGCCAACGCAGAAAAACAAAGGGATATTAAAAAAAGTATTAGCAAAAGCGGCGGCTGCCAATGGCGTAGAGCCAGTCCAACCAATCATCACCGTATCGGCAACACTGGTCATGACCTGTCCCAACATGCTCAGCATAATGGGATAAGCCAATAAAAAATTTGAGCGAAGGTGTTCAGTTGTTCGGAGCATGGAGAAATTCTGGGTGAAGATGAGCAGTCTTAAGAATAGCCATTACAGAAAGACTATCCGTAATTTCTCCCTTCAGAACCATGTCAAAAGCCTTTTGAAAAGGAAGTCGAACAACTTTCATATCGGCTTCTGTTTCCTCACGCTGCGCCGCATGTTGATGCAACCCTTGTGCTAAATAGAGAATCCCCTCCTCATCCGAAACTGAATTGGAGAGGTGGGTGTGCATGAGCAGCGTCCATTGGTCAGCCTCCAATCCGGTTTCCTCTTTCAATTCCCGCTTGGCAGAAATCAAAGGATCGGTATCTAACGGACCGCCGCCTTCCGGTATTTCCCAACTCCAGGCATTCAGCGGAAAACGCCATTGCCCTACAAGCCAGGTTTGGTGTTCCTGATCAATGGCCAAAACTCCAATTGCCTTATTTTTAAAATGAACCTTACCGTAAATTCCAGGCGTTCCGGCCGGCGTCACTACACTGAATTGAGAAAGTGAAATCCAGGGATTATCGTATCTCAATTCTTCGTGAAGAACCCGCCATGGGCTTTTGTCGACTGCTTTCATAGTACAAGTATAGCTTACCAAAGCCTAAAACAGTAGAAGCCAATTGATTTGTGCACCGGGCACTGGGCTCATTCAAGTTAAAATAGCGTTCAAGGGCCCTTTTGGTAGGCTTCAACATCTTAATACAACAAAAAATGGCAGGTTGTTGAAAATACATGTACATACATGTATTTTTGAAACATGAGACTTGAGGAAGCCATAAAAAGTACCCGTTTTAGCAGTGAAGAACACAAAGTGGCCCTGAACATTTTATATAGTGCCTGGTGGCTGAAAACAGCTTTAAGTAAGGAATTAAAAAGCTTTGGGCTCACCCACGAACAATACAACGTATTACGGATTCTGAATGGCAAACACCCGGAGGCCTTGTGCGTTCGGGATATTGCCTCCCGAATGATTGAGAAAAATTCGAATGTACCCCGCATACTTGACAGACTCTTAAAGAAAAAATTGATCAAGCGAAACACCTCTAAGGAAGACCGACGGGAAACCGTCATTCAACTTACCCCAACAGGTTTGTCCTTGCTACAGAACTCCAGCAACCAAATCACTTCAGCCATCGACCATCAGATTCGTCTGACTAAACAAGAAGCTAAAATCATCAATCAGCTGTTAGACAAAATGAAGGAATCGATCTGATTTTTTTAAACGATTACATGTACATACATTAATTTTATGGAGACCACCCTTCACCGAGCATCCGAAAGAGGTCACGCCAATCACGGCTGGCTGGATAGTTACCACAGCTTTAGCTTTGCCAACTACTTTAATCCCGACCGAATTCACTTCGGCGCCTTACGGGTTCTTAACGACGATACTGTTGCACCTGGTTATGGTTTCGGTAAGCATCCACACGACAACATGGAAATTGTTTCCATACCGCTGAAAGGAGACTTACACCATCAGGACAGCACCGGAAGAGATAAGATTATCAAACAGGGTGATGTGCAAATCATGAGTGCCGGTAGCGGGATCACCCACAGTGAAAAAAATGCCAATAGCGATCAAGAGGTAAAATTTCTTCAGATCTGGGTTTTTCCAAAAGAAAAAAACATCGAACCACGCTACGATCAAAAAACGTTTCCAATTGAAAATCGAATCAACAATTGGCAAACGGTAGTAGCCCCTGATGACCCGGGCGCCGTCTGGATAAATCAGAAGGCTTGGTTCACCCTTGGAAAATGGTCTGCCAACTACACCCAGTCCTACTCCTTGCACGCTCCCCATAACGGCGTGTACATCTTTATTATAAGCGGTGAAGTTGAGGCAGGAGGAAACACCCTAAGTCACCGCGATGCTTTGGGGGTCTGGGATACCGCAACCATACAACTTAAAGCACTTTCCGAAGCAGAAATTCTGATGATCGAAGTGCCCATGAACTTCAACTGAAAAAATTTTTAATCCAAACGTATAATCAATTAATAACTAAAACCAATTCTTATGTCTACGTACAAAATCGATGCAGCACACAGTGAAATCAACTTTAAGGTGAAGCACCTGATGATTACGAATGTTACTGGAACATTCAAGCAATTCTCAGCCACTATGGAATCCAGCGCTGCCGATTTCAGTGATGCCCAAATCACTTTTGAGGCTGATGTGAACAGCATCAGCACCAACAACGATCAACGCGATGGCCACCTGAAAAGCGATGATTTCTTCAATGCCGAAACCTATCCCAAGCTCACCTTCGTTTCAAATAAGTTGGACAAGAAGTCAGACAGCGATTATACCTTAACTGGTAACCTGACCATTCGCAACATTACCAAGGAAGTATCCCTTCAGGTCAGTTTCGGTGGAACGATGACCGATCCTTGGGGCCAGCAAAAAGCAGGATTTGAAATCAACGGTTCCATCAACAGAAAAGATTTTGATCTGAAGTGGACGGCCACTACAGAAGCCGGTGGAATTGTAGTAAGCGACGAGGTTAAACTCCAACTTGCCGTTCAAATGATCAAACAGGCCTGATTATGAACAACACCTGTGAACCAGACCAATCGTTCCCAAATGCAAAATTTGAGAATTGCTTAAGTTTGTCTGGTTCCTGTAATGCTGAAATCATCCTTTTCACCAAATGGTATTGAAGCAGGCTGTGACGAGGCCGGTAGAGGTTGTCTCGCCGGCCCCGTCGTTGCAGCTGCGGTCATCCTACCAAAAAAATTCAGACACAAAAGACTCAACGACTCTAAGCAGTTAACGAAATCAGAACGGGAAGAACTGCGTCATGAAATCACTTCCGCAGCGCTGGCCTGGGCCATCGCCGAAGTCAGTAACGAAGAGATAGACCAGATCAATATTTTAAACGCCTCCATCCTGGCGATGCACCGGGCCGTCGATCAGCTACAGGTAAAACCTGAATTGTTATTGATCGATGGAAATCGATTTAAACCCTACTCCGGAATACCACACCAATGCATCGTAAAAGGAGATGCAAAATTCCTCTCCATCGCAGCTGCATCTATCCTGGCCAAAACACACCGCGACGATCTCATGACCCGACTTGCCGGTAACTTTCCGGGATACGATTGGGAGAAAAATATGGGTTATCCAACACCAAAACACCGCAAGGGAATTCAGTCTATTGGTATCACTCCGTTGCATCGGAAATCGTTTCAATTGCTGCCTGCTCAACTTGATCTTTTCAACCGGTAACCGATGTGTCTGATCTTTTTTGCACTTAATCATCATCCGAACTACGATCTGATTCTGGTTGCCAATCGAGACGAATTTTATTCCAGACCAACGGCATCTGCAGATTACTGGACCAATCGACCAGATATTTTGGCCGGAAGGGATCTGCTAGATCAAACCGGAAATTTACCCGGCACATGGCTTGGAATGACCAAGGATGGCCGAATGAGTATGCTCACTAATTACAGGGACTTGAGGATGCTAAAGTCTTCTGCTCCTTCAAGAGGCCAACTGGTCACCAATTACCTGGCCGGAAATGCGTCGGCATTTGATTACTTAAGCGAGGTTCAAAAAAATGCGCAGGACTATAATGGTTTCAACCTCATAGCTGGAACGGTCTCAAAACTTTATTACTACTCAAATACCAGCAACGGCATACAATCTCTTTCTCCAGGTATTTATGGAATCAGTAACCACTTGCTTGAAACTCCGTGGCCAAAGGTGACGCAGGGGAAAGAAGCTTTTCGGAAAATAGTTGATCAACACAACGCTATTGATCCTGAACAACTAGTGGATTTCATGAAGGATGGACATCGGTATGAGGCCAGCCAACTTCCGGATACAGGGGTAGGTCTGGAGAGAGAAAAAATGTTGAGTTCGATTTACATTACCTCTGAAGATTACGGCACCCGGTGCACAACGGTTATTTTGGCCAAGAAAAACGGAGAAGTGTTATTCCTGGAAAAAACCTTTGTCCCGGAAGCTGGTTTGGCGCAATTCTCCTTTAATATTGGGGCCAATGGCAAAAAAGACCTTTAAGGAGCCCTTATTACTCCGAGCCACACGATGGCTGTTTCCAAAGTTGGAAAAAGTAGCCCCAGTTTTAGCAGTCCGTTTGTTCACACAACTTTTTTTTACGCCGCTACATTTTGGTTTTCCGGTGAAGGAGAAAGCCTGGGTCAAAAAGGCGCGCAAAAGCCAAATAGTCATTCGTGAAAAGAAAATACAAGTTTACGAATGGGGAGATCCCAAGCATCCCGGCATTTTATTCATTCACGGATGGGCTGGAAGAGGTACACAGTTTCGAAAATTTTTTGATCCGTTCATTCAATCCGGATTTCGAATCATTTCGTTCGATGGTCCTGCTCATGGAAAATCGGAAGGTCGAAGAACCAGTGTCTTGGAATTTGAAGAGGTCGTTCGCGCCCTTTGGCTTCGTGAGAATCAACCGGTTGGTGTTATCGCACATTCCTTTGGTGGAACGGTTTCGTTATATGCGGCATTTAAGGGCTTGCCCATCTCCAAACTAATTATGATCGGAACTCCGATCATCGGTGATCTGGTAATCAAAGGCTTTTTAAAAGCAGTGAACGGATCAGAGAAAACTGCTGAAGAATTCAAAAAACACTTACTCCTAAAATACGGCAGAGAATTCAGGGAATTTTCAGCAGAGTATCTGCTGACCCAATTGCAGGATCCTATTGATTTGATGATTGTTCATGATGAAGATGATCGCGAATCACCGATTCAACATGCCGAAGAGGCTATAAAACTTTACCCAAGCGCTAAAATGATGCGCACGAAGGGTTTGGGTCACAACCGAATTCTTCGGGATCAAAAAGTTATAGAAGCCTGTTTGGCTTTTATAAAAACCATTTGATGGTCCGGGCATAACCCGGTTAGATTTAAAAAACTTAAGCCTTGGTAGGATTGCCTTTGCCGGAACCAGAAATAGCGTTACGCATTTCCGTGTCCGCTTGAACATTCTGCATCTTATAATAGTCCATGATGCCCAGGTTTCCGCTGGTAAAGGCACCGGCAATAGCTTTAGGAATCTCTGCTTCAGCCTCAATCACCTTTGCACGGGCTTCTTGAGCTTTTGCTTTCATTTCCTGCTCATGTGCCACGGCCATAGCACGGCGCTCTTCAGCTTTTGCCTCCGCTACTTTTAGGTCGGCTGTAGCCTGGTCGATCTGCAGCTTTGCACCAATGTTTGCTCCTACATCAACGTCTGCAATATCAATGGAAAGAATTTCAAAGGCTGTTCCTGCATCCAATCCTCTGGAAAGAACGAGCTTAGAAATTTTATCTGGATTTTCCAGCACCTCTTTGTGTGATTTAGCCGAACCGATAGAGGTAACAATCCCCTCTCCCACGCGGGCAAGAATGGTTTCTTCACCGGCACCACCAACCAGCTGCTGAATGCTGGCACGCACTGTTACTCGGGCAATAGCAATGAGCTGAATACCATCTGCAGCCACAGCAGCAACCTTTGGCGTATTGATCACCTTTGGGTTTACTGAAATCTGCACAGCCTCAAACACATCGCGGCCAGCAAGGTCGATGGCCGTAGCTTGTTGAAAGCTCAGATTGATGTTGGCTTTCTGAGCGGAGATAAGCGCGCGTATGACGTTTGGAACGTTACCACCGGCCAAAAAGTGTGTTTCAAGTTCACGGGTAGTTACATTCAATCCAGCTTTAATTGCTGTGATCAATGAATTCACGATGATGCCAGGTGGAACCTTACGGATTCTCATTCCGATGAGTTCACCAATGGTTACCCGAACACCGGCAAAAATCGCCGTAATCCAGAGTCCGACCGGAACAAAATACAGAAACATGAAAAATCCGATGATCCCAAGGAACACCAGAAACAAAAACATCAAGCCGCCGTCCATCATATGAATAAAATTTATGTTAAAGACTCTACAATTACAGTGATCCCGGAGATTTCAGAGACTTTCAGTGAAGATCCCGCCTCCACAAAACCACCACGTGTTTTCACTTCACAAATTACATTTCCAAATTCAGCCTTTCCGGAAGGTCTCAAGTTGGATAGGGCTTTACCTTCTTGACCAATTTCAAGTTTTCCTTCCATCACCTCAACAGCTGTTCCAGTCATGGAAGACTTAAGGGAAAACCTTGTCCACAAATTACTTTTGAATGACCAATAGACAGCCAATCCAGAAAGTACAGAACTGCCTGCCACGGTCATCCAGCCAATCTGTTGGCCGAAATAATTGAAGCTCAAGGCTACACCGGTTAATACCAATAAGAAACCAAGAAGTCCAACCAGGGTAGTTCCTGGAACGAAAAGTATTTCAATGACCAAAAGCAGCAAGCCTGCTAGTATCAAACCGGTCACGATTATCCATTCCATAGGAACAAAGCTACAGAACCGGCGGCAATTAATAGGCTCGGGCAAATACTACACGGCGAGCAGATGGCGCTCCAGAGTAAATGCATTGGCCACTTTCCTCAGCAGAATCCAACGGAATGCATCGAATCGTGGCTTTAGTTTCATCTTTAATGGCGGCCTCTGATTCTTTTGTCCCATCCCAATGAGCCAACACAAAACCACCTTTTTCATCCAACACACGCTTAAATTCATCGTAAGAGTCAACGCGTGTGGTCATCTTTTCCCGAAAATCAAGTGCGCGTCGGAAAATTGTTGCCTGAATATCCTCCAGAAGCTGAGGAATAAAAGTACTCACCTCACCAACCGGCTTAACCATTTTCTCTTTGGTATCCCTGCGGGCCAATTCAACAGTTCCATTTTCAAGATCTCGGGGACCTATAGCTATACGAACCGGAACTCCTTTCAATTCGTACTCAGCAAATTTAAATCCAGGCTTGAGATTGTCTCGGTCATCAAATTTTATGGACAGTCCTTGCTTTTTAAGCTCTACCGAAATTTTTCCGGCTGCTTCAGCAATGGCCGCCAACTCCGTCTCATTTCTGAAGATGGGAACAATAACCACATGAATGGGCGCAAGTCGAGGAGGAATAATCAGTCCATCATCGTCCGAGTGCGCCATGATCAATCCACCAATAAGTCTTGTACTAACTCCCCAGGATGTTCCCCATACATAGTCGAGTTTTCCATCCTTCCCGGAAAACTGAACATCAAAGGCTTTCGCAAAATTTTGTCCCAAAAAATGACTAGTACCGGCCTGCAAGGCTTTTCCATCCTGCATAAGTGCTTCTATACAGTAGGTATCTAGCGCACCAGGAAACCGTTCTCCTTCTGTCTTTCTTCCTTTGATAACAGGAAGTGCCATAAAGTTTTCTACAAAATCAGCATACACATTAAGCATCTGCACCGTTTCCTTTTCAGCCTCAGCAGAGGTAGCGTGCGCGGTATGTCCTTCCTGCCACAAAAACTCGGCCGTGCGAAGGAACAAGCGAGTTCTCATTTCCCACCGTACAACATTGGCCCATTGGTTGATCAGAATAGGAAGGTCACGGTAAGACTGGATCCATTTTTTATATGTATTCCAGATAATGGCCTCACTGGTTGGACGAACAACAAGCTCTTCCTCGAGTTTGGCCTCCGGATCCACTATGAGCTTACCCTTCTGATTAGGGTCCGACTTTAATCTATAGTGCGTAACAATGGCGCATTCTTTGGCAAATCCTTCGGCATTTTTTTCTTCAGCCTCAAACATGCTTTTGGGCACAAAAACAGGAAAGTAAGCATTGGTATGACCGGTGTCTTTGAACATCTTATCAAGCCCTGCCTGCATTTTTTCCCAAATGCTGTAGCCATAAGGTTTGATGACCATGCATCCACGGACATCAGAGTTCTCAGCCAGATCGGCTTTTTTAACAATATCCAGGTACCATTGTGAGTAATCCTGTTCCCTTGAGGTGATCTCTTTTCCCATCCTGCGGTGATAATTTCGTATCTTTGAATGATAAGCCTGCAAATATAAAAGGTTAACCATGGTCCTGAAACCAGTATCCTTTTTGACTGCAATTTCGTTTAAGGTTATACGTTAACCCTGCGTCTATGAAAAACAAGCTCATGTTGATGGCTCTGCTGACCTGCACGGTAACGGCCTGGAGCCAGACAGAATTAGATGATTTGTATTATTCAGCCAAGGACCGCCAGCGCGAAATGGATGCACGGCCTAAGGTCAACAGAAATATTTCCCGATTTGAGGAAACAACTGAAGATGTTTTTAACGATTCGTTTTCAGGAGTTAGCAAAAAAAGAAATTCAATCAATCAGGAATTCGATGGTAATTATGCCGGACGTTCCCTGAATCCTGATTTTGACCCTCTTACTGAAGTAGGGCAAACTGAGGATTTTAACTACTTCAGTACTACCTATGCGCCGATTGGTGTGAACAATCAGTTGTACGATCGATACTACGATCCCAGATTTCCTTCAAATACCTTCCATAACTCCTGGAACAATCCTTATTCGGCCTGGGGCTACAATCGATTTTACGATCCATTCTATTCTCCATTTGGATTTAACAATGGCTTTGGATTTGATCCCTTTATTGGTGGAGGTTGCTTCTCATGCTATTCTTCAGGTTGGGGCTTTGGTGTTGGGAATTCCTGGTCGATGTTCAATTATGGATTCAACAACTTCGGCTGGAATAATCCTCATTGGGGTTTTGGCTATGGATTTTCATCCTGGAACCGTCCCAATACGATCATCATCAATCAATACGACCGTTATCCACGCGTAGTCTACGGTAAAAGACCAAGTCGCAGCATCAACTACAATAATGACGCTCGTCAAAATGTGAGAACCCGGCAGATGGTTGTTTCCGGAGAAGGCTCCAGAAGCAGTCAGTCCAGTCGTGTGGCATCTGAGCGAAATTCCAATTACTATCAGAGAGGATGGAGACAAGATCCTTCGATAAACACCCGGTCAGTTGCTCCGACCACAAAAAGCTCTGCGCGAACTTCCATGTGGAATCTTGCTCCTTCATCCGATTGGTCGAATAACAACTCCAACCGTAACTCTTCAGGCTTTGGATCGGGTAGCGGAAGTCGCAGCAGTGGTTTTTCAGGTGGTGGATTCAGCAGCGGATCTTCTTCTGGTGCACGTCGAGGAAGAAATTAAGACCCTACTTAACTCATGAGTATTAAAAGCGGAGCACTGCTTCTGTTGGTTTGCGCGTGCTCAATACAAAATCTGAGCGCACAAAGTTATTCTGAAACGGCATTAACTTTTTCCCGCATCTCGCCAGCCGGTTCAAGCCGAATGATTGGAATTGGTGGAGCCGGCGTAAGTCTAGGCGGAGATCCTTCCTCTGCCTACCTGAATCCAGCAGGTCTCGGAATGTTTAATAAAGGAGAGTTTGCCTTTAGTCTGGGTTATGGAGATGTCAACAGCACATCAAATTATTTGAATACCCAAACAGGTAGCGATCAAACAACGCTGAACATTCCGTTCATGGGTTTTTCACTTCAGGGTCCACTCAATCATGAAAAGATCATCAGCGGAACATTAGGCGTTAGTTTTAATCGGATTAATGACTTCAATCAAACGATATCTTACTCCGGTAGGAATACCAATAACTCCATCATCGACTATTTTTTAAACGACGCCTATGATGAAGAGGGTTCTCCGATCGATCCCAGAGATCTGTTTTTACCAACGAATCTGGCCTTTGAGTCGTATCTGATTGATACCATTACTGTTAATGGTGTCACAGATTACTGGTCCGCCCTTGGACTTCTTCCGGATCCGGAGGATTTTAGAAATGTTACCCAATCTGAAACAATTACAACCAAGGGTGCGCAAACCCAATGGACTTTTTCCTATGGCATCAATGTAGCCGATAAGTTTTTTGCAGGTGCAGGAATTGGTATTCGGAAAATCCGGTATGAAAGTCGAAAAAATTATCAGGAATCTGATTTCGAATTTTTGGATACTGACTATAACCCTCTCAATAGTTTTCGGTTGGATGAAACGCTTACGGTGGATGGTAGTGGCACCAATTTTCAACTTGGATTCATTGCCCGGCCGGTTCAGGGACTTCAAGCTGGTGTTTCCTGGGAATCACCCACGTATTATGAGATTGCTGATGTGTATTCTGCATCCGTCAATGCAGATTGGAACAATTTTGATTATTACCAAAATGGGAGCCTTCGCTTGAATGAGGTAACCGCTCAATTGGATGAAAGTCTGGTAACGGAATATAAGCTCAGAACACCCGGGCGAATCACAGCTGGCTTAAGCTATATATTCGGGAAGCGCGGGTTTATAACCGCAGAGGCAGAGACCGTTAATTACAACAACTCAAAATACACCTCGCTGCTTCAGGGCGTTTCTTTTGATAGCGATAATGCTACTATAAAAACATTATACCGCCCGGCCGTGAATTACCGGGCCGGTGGGGAAGTTCGTGTGGACCGGATGCGGTTCCGGGTAGGTGGATTTTATCGAGAAGATCCTTTTCAATCTGTTCAAAATAATGTGTCCAGAAAAATTATCGGAATTACCGGAGGGATTGGATACCGTGAGAAAAAATACTACACCGATCTTTCCATCGCGTACACTCAAGGAGATCAATCCTATCGACCCTATCGAATACCGGGCGATGCCAGTCCATTGGTAAAGACTTCTATGAATCAATTATTCATCCAGGCCACATTAGGATTATTGATGGCCGATCCAGGCAACGCCTATTGATTATGGAAGTAATTGAATTAAGCGTTCAGCTGTTATTTGATCATCCGTAATTCGGAGGCTGGCTCGAGTGTAATAAGAAAGTCTTTCTTGTTTTAAACGAGTTAATTTTTCTAATAAAGGAATTTCGGGTTCAGCCTGTAAGAGTGGCCGGTTCCTGTTGGAGGCCAGGCGGCGCTCAATAATTTCCAGAGAAGGATCGAGAAAGACCGTTAATCCGGTAATACACATAAGATCCATATTTTCATGAAAACACGGCGTACCGCCTCCGGTGGACAAAATGACTGGATCCGCAGAATCAATCAGACTTCTAAGGACTTCCGCTTCTTTAGCGCGAAAATACGTTTCACCTTTTGATGTAAAAATTTCAGAAACCGACAAACCTTCTACTTTTTCAATCTGCTTATCCAAGTCGTAAAAAGGCAACGAAACCAAAGTTGCCAAGCTCCTTCCCAGAGTTGTTTTACCGGCACCTGGCAAGCCGATGAGAAATATTTTTTGTTGAATCATCAGATGTCTCCGGCCAACAATGCTGCGATTTCAGCAGGCGTAGGTGTGTTGTTATGATGCCAGTTCCCTCTTACCACACCATCTACCCATAAGGTTATTCCGGGATTCGAGCGGATGATGGTTTTTAATACCGTAGCATCGGCAAAAGCAAACGGAACAGCCAGCTGATGTTCGTGACGAAATTTTTCAATTTGTTCCTCGGTAGAGGCTGTCAGAATTAACGTGCGCACCGTACCGTCAACTCCTGAAACCAATTTCCGAATGCTTTCCAAATTTACTCCGGATGCTTTTTCGGTGTTGTAGATAATGAGCATCAACACCGGACCTTCAAATGTCTGCTGAGTAATGTCTTCACCTGAAGGAGTAAAAACTGCATAATCAGTAATCTTTGGCTTCGCCTCTTCCTCATTCAGTACTCGTGAAGAAACGTACTTGTAGCCCTGATCTTCCATTAAAAATTTTTCAGAAGTAACTTCTTTACCGTCCTTCAAAAACGTGTACTCAATTAAAGGCGCTTCGGCTGCAATCATCTGATCTGGAATTCGGTTTCCAATTTTATAAGCACGAAAATCCAGGAAGGGCAGATTTTGAATAGCGTAAACACCCACAAAGAGTGAAACAACTGCAGTTCCAAAAACCCAGGCATATCCAGGCCTGCTTCTGACTGCAGAAACATAACCGGAACGGTACCAAAAAAGATGAAGCGTGAATACCATCAGGATGATATCCTTAGTAAACGATTCCCAGGGAGTAAGCTTAATGGCGTCTCCAAAGCATCCGCAATCGGTCACTTTATTGAAATAGGCAGAGTAAAAGGTGAGGAATGTAAAAAAGGTTAGCAACGCGAGAAGGATCTTTGTGGTCCACTCCATCCGGAAGAATAACAAAACAGCTACACCTATCATTAATTCCAGGATAATCATGACCATGGAAATCTCCAGGGACCATGGGATAAAGACCGTAAAAAAGGATCCGAAATCAGCCGCAAATACCTCGAAGTATTCATGCATTTTGATTTCTGTTCCGATGGGATCATTCAGTTTAATCAAACCGGAAAAAATGAATAATCCACCAACAAAAAATCTGGAAAACTGATCAACAATCTTTTTTATCATGGTCTTGAAATTTCGAATCAACAGCTGTTTGTACCTTGTGGTCCGTTCGTGAAGAACAGACGAATGCAAAGTAAATCAAATTCATCCAACCAGACACTTCACCTGAACGGGCGGCTACTGGATCTTTCAAGACCCAGGGTGATGGGAATCATTAATGCAACACCGGACAGCTTTTATTCTGAGTCGCGGCGCACAAGCCGGGAGGAAGCCTTGAGGGCTGCCGAGAATATGATTGCAGAAGGGGCTGATCTGTTGGACATCGGCGGATATTCCTCCCGGCCTGGTGCCAGTGAAGTTACTCTTGAAGAAGAGTTAAACAGGGTGCTACCAGTCATTGAATCCATTCATCGCGCTTTTCCTGAAGTTCCACTATCGGTGGATACCTTTCGGTCGCAAGTTGCCCAGTCCGGATTAGAGGCTGGAGCTTGTCTTGTAAACGATATCACTGCCGGACTAGGGGATCCACAAATGTTTTCCATCGTCGGTAGCCAAAGGGCAGCTATGATTCTCATGCACATGAGAGGAACACCGGCCACTATGGGAACGCTTACGTCTTACGAAAATGTTACAAAAGAAGTGGCCACATTTTTAGAAGCCCGTATCCGGGAAGCTGAAAGTGCCGGAATTCATGAAATCATTGTTGACCCTGGTTTTGGGTTCGCCAAAACCGTAGATCAAAATTTTGAGATGCTCCGAAATCTGAGTCATTTCCTGATTTGTGGCAGGCCGGTTCTGGCTGGTTTTTCAAGAAAGTCAATGATCTGGAAGACTCTTGGAACGGATCCGTCACAGGCTCTAAACGGAACTACTGCCCTAAACATGGCCGCCCTAATGAATAAAGCAGGCATCCTCCGGGTTCACGATGTAAAGCCGGCTGTTGAGTGCGTGCGTCTTTTTTGTCATCTGGAAAATTATCCTTAAAGCTGAATTGCTATTTTAGTAGCAAATGAAGATCCGTTATATACTCCTGCTTTTCTATGTTGTAACATGGCTGCAGGTTTTTGGGCAACGGCCAATCCGGCCATCTGATTTTTTAAGCGTTAAATCTGTGAGCGAACCCTCCGTATCACCGGAAGGTAAGTGGGTAGCCTACAGCGTCTCCATCGTTGATTCAGTGAAGGACAAACGTAGGTCAGACCTATGGATGACAAGCTGGGACGGCAAGGAGCATGTTCAATTAACCCATACTCCGGATGGTGAAGACAGTCCAAAATTTTCTCCAGACGGGAAATACATTTCATTCGTTTCAGCACGTGGGGATCTGGATCGTGACCAGATCTGGTTGATGGATCGTCGGGGTGGTGAAGCGAAAAAACTTACAGGTATAAAAGGAGATATTATTTCCTACGACTGGGCACCGGATGGAAAAAAGATTCTGCTGGTTATCAAAAATCTGGAACGCCCCGATTCGCTAAAGGAAAAATCAGAAAATCCGATTGTAATCAACCGCATTCATTTTAAACAAGATAGAGAAGGTTATCGTATTCCACTTTACCGGAATCTTTATCTGTATTCTCTAGAATCTGGAAAATTGGATACACTCACAACAGGAAATTTTGATAATCATTCTCCGGTTTGGAGTCCGGATGGAGCTAAAATAGTTTTTGTCAGCAACCGCACAGCTGACCCTGACCGAAACGATAATGACGATTTATGGCTTATCGAGGCCAGGAAAGGTGCATCCGTTCAACGGTTGACGTCCTGGGCGGGTTACGATCACCGCGCCCGGTGGAGTCCGGATGGAAAAAAGATTGCTTACCAGCGATCATCAGGCACAGGGAATTTTCAGATGTACGAGCACACACAGCTTTGTCTCATGGATGCCGATGGCAGTAACCAAAAAATTCTGACCAGTTCACTTGACCGGGATGTACACCAACACACCTGGAGTAAAGACGGAAAAAAAATATTCTATATCGTTACGGATGATCGTCAGGAATACCTGGGATCACTGGATCTGGAAAGCAATCAATTTTCAAGACTTAAGGATGGAGAGATTGAATTTTCATTGCTAGAATCACACCCAGGTGGTGGGTTATTGGCTATGGCCAGCTTTTATAATTTACCTGATGAATTGTACGCCTTTGAAAGTGGTGAACTTCGTCGGTTGACGCATCATCAAGATGAGTTTACCAAAAGAATTACCTTCTCTAAGCCAAAGGGTTTTACTTCAAAAAGTAAGGATGGTACTTTGGTATCAAACATTCTTTACCTTCCGCCTGGGGTTACGGAAGGTAAAAACTTACCTACGATATTTTTTATACATGGAGGACCCGTTGGTCAGGACACGTACGGATTTGATATGTCCAGACAATTACTAGCTGCAAAAGGTTATGCGGTGGTAGCAGTGAATTACAGAGGTAGCAACGGACGTGGAGATGCCTATACCAAAGCCATTTGGTCAGACTGGGGCAATAAAGAAGTGATGGATATTTTTGGAGCGGTTGATCAGGTCGTAAAAGACGGTATCGCTGATCCCAACCGTTTGGGAATTGGAGGCTGGAGTTATGGGGGTATTTTAACGAATTATTGCATCGCCAGTGATCCCTTACGGTTTAAGGCTGCAGCCAGTGGGGCAGGGAGTGCTATGCAACTTTCCTTATTTGGGGTTGACCAATACATTACTCAATTTGAAAACGAAATTGGGCTACCCTGGAAGTCGCTCGATAAGTATCTAAAGCTATCTTATCCTTTTCTAAAAGCGGACCGAATCAAAACACCCACCTTATTTATGACCGGTGAAAAAGATTTTAATGTACCGGCTATTGGAAGTGAGCAAATGTATCAGGCTCTCCGGATTCAGGGAATACCAACAGAGTTGATTGTTTATCCAAATATGTATCACAGCATATCGTTGCCCAGCTACCAGGTTGATCGCTTTACCCGGTATTACGATTGGTTTGGAAAATACCTTAACGAACTTGGATCAACGCAAATCAAAACCAACAGATAACCAACTGAAATTTTGATACTGGCTTTCACCATTGGATTTTTAGAAATCAGCTGGACTAATCTGATAGATGTTTCACTGGTTGCCATTCTGCTCTATCAGGTGTACAAGTTGTTAAAAGGCAGTATCGCCATGAATATCTTTTTTGGTATTCTGGCTCTGTACCTAATTTACCTTTTGGTGAAGGCGCTTCAAATGGAGCTGCTGGCCACCATTCTTGGCCAATTTATGGGCGTAGGTGTTTTGGCTATGATCATTCTGTTTCAACCGGAGTTAAGGAAATTTTTACTACTGATTGGAAGAACGACCGATCTCAATAAGGAGGGATTTATTAAATCATTTACCCGGTGGGGAGAGCGGTTGGAATCAGAGTCAGAGGTACAGGAGGTGATGGAGGCCACCAAAACATTAAAGGCTACACGCACTGGAGCACTGGTTGTTTTTTCCAGAGATGTTGAACTCAAATTTTATGCAGAAACCGGCGACCGGCTGGATGCTGAGGTATCAAAGCGTCTGCTCCTATCCATTTTTAATAAAAATTCACCACTGCATGATGGTGCGGTGATTATTCATCAAGGACGCATTCGGGCGGCCAGGTGCGTGTTACCTGTTAGTGAAAATGACCATCTTCCGGCTCACTTCGGGTTAAGGCATCGCTCGGCAGTAGGGATGAGTGAGCTCACCGACACTTTGGTGCTGGCTATTTCAGAAGAAACCGGTCGTCTGATCCTGGCACGTAATGGAAAAATACTTCAGGGCCTTAAGCTGAGTCAGGTAGAGCAAAAAATTGTAGAGTACCTGCGAAATCAGGAACCTCCGAAATGGGAAGATGTGCCCCAAGACGATTTCTCGACAGCCGACTCTTAATCAGCTGATTACGCCTAGCTCTCTTCCTATTTCCGTAAAAGCCTGGATGGCATGATCGAGATGGTGTTGCTCATGGCCAGCGCTAATTTGAACACGAATTCGGGCTTGACCTTTGGGAACAACGGGGTAGAAAAATCCAATCACATAAATTCCTTTATCCAGAAGTCTATCTGCAAATTCCTTAGCCTTTGTTGCTTCGTAAAGCATGATCGGTACAATGGCGTGTTCACCGGGTTTGATATCAAAACCAGCTGCCGTCATGCGGGTTCGGAAATAGGTGGTGTTGCGCTCCAGCTTGTCTCTCAGTTCAGTGGTTTGTGAAAGCATTCGGAAGACCTGGATGCTTGCTCCAACAATTGATGGGGCCAGCGTATTTGAAAATAGGTATGGTCTTGAGCGCTGACGCAGCATTTCAATGACTTCTTTTCGGCCGGATGTAAACCCACCCAATGCGCCCCCAAGTGCTTTACCAAGTGTGCCGGTAATAATGTCCACGCGTCCCTGGACACCACGAAATTCAGGCACTCCCCTTCCTGTTTTACCCATAAAGCCCATAGAGTGGCATTCGTCCGTCATAACCATTGCCCCGTAGGCATCGGCGAGATCACAAATCTTATCCAGTTGCGCGATGGTGCCATCCATTGAAAAAACACCATCTGTTACTATAATTATCTGACGGGCATTTGCTGCTTTTGCGGCCTCGAGTTGTGTTTGAAGGTCCGACATATCGTTGTGGCGGTAACGGTAACGCATCGCCTTGCACAAACGGATGCCATCAATGATGGATGCATGGTTGAGTTCATCTGAGATTATTGCATCCTCGGCTGTAAATAATGGCTCAAATACTCCACCATTGGCATCGAAAGCAGCTGCGTAGAGAATAGTGTCATCGGTTCCCAAAAATTCAGATATGGTTTCTTCCAACTCTTTGTGAAGATCCTGAGTTCCGCAAATAAACCGAACAGAGGAGAGTCCGTATCCATGGGTATCGATAGCGTGCTTAGCCGCAGCAACTACATCCGGATGGGAGCTAAGTCCTAAGTAATTATTTGCGCAAAAGTTGAGTACTTCTTTACCGTCGGCCGTTTTAATGGCTGCCCCTTGAGGTGTGGTAATGATTCTTTCTTTTTTATATAGACCGGCCTCACGAATGGCATTTAATTCGGCCTGAAGAATGGACTTACTTTTTTCAAACATAGTTCAGTTGATTTTCGGTTTGATTACAGGACGTGGCTTGGAAGATGTAGTTGGCGTTGATGCCATTTCGGTACGCAGGGTAAATTTTCGTCTCAAAGCATTAATCTTAAATAGATAACGGGCGGCGAAACTGGCAGGATGCATCAGATCAAAGGATTTTTTCCACTTGGCATACACCTCCGGGGCTCCTCTTTCAAAAGCGATGGCATCAATCTTTCGTGAAGTCAGATATTCAGAAAACTGCATGCTGCAAAACTAACTAAAATGAAGGGATGGCCTTTGAGTGAGCGCATTTGAATGATGTCGGGAATGGTAATTTCTGATTACTTTAGCCTCGTTTTACGATGAAGAAAACCAGAATTCTTTTGATCGGTGCCGGCGGACAGCTGGGATCAGAACTCGCTCAGGGACTTTGGAAGATCTACGGCATTGAAAATGTAATTGCTTCCGACATCAAAGATGCACAGGGTATCCTAAAAGAAGGACCCTATGAAACATTTGATGTGATGCAGCGTGACAAGCTTTTTGAAATTCTGCACAGGCAACAAATTACTCAGATTTACCACCTGGCAGCTCTTCTTTCAGCCACCGGAGAAAAAGATCCCAGATGGGCCTGGAAGCTAAATATGGAAAGTCTCCTATTTGTTCTGGAGGCCGCTCAGGAGTTGAAATTGGATAAGGTGTACTGGCCAAGCTCAATTGCCGCTTTTGGACCAGAAACACCAAAGCAGGATACTCCTCAACAAACCATAATGGATCCATCCACCGTTTACGGTATGACTAAACTAGCTGGTGAATTGTGGTGCTCCTACTATTTTCGTCGCTACGGTGTCGACGTACGCAGTTTACGCTATCCGGGATTGATCGGTTGGAAAACGCCTCCTGGTGGTGGCACAACAGATTATGCAGTAGATATATTTTTTAAGGCTGTGGCCGAAAAAAAATATACATGTTTTCTGGCGCCAGATACCTACCTACCAATGATGTACATGGATGACGCCGTTAAGGCCACCATCGATTTAATGGAAGCCCCAGCTGAAAAGATTCGAGTGCGAACCAGCTATAATATTTCAGCCATGTCGTTTTGTCCCGCTCAGTTGGCCTCAACCATAAAAAATTACATTCCTGAATTTTCCATTCAGTATCAACCGGATTTCCGGCAGAGTATTGCAGATTCCTGGCCAAAATCCATTGATGACAGTGCTGCACGAAAAGACTGGGGATGGAACCATCAATTTGGATTGGAGGAAATGGCACAGGATATTCTGAAGAATTTACAAGCCTCCAAAACATAATCCTAAGCTAAGTTGAAGAGCGGAACGAGTGTATATCAAAAGCTTTTCACAGATACAGCTGTTTATGGTCTGGGCAGTATCGTCCCACGCGTCTTTAATTTTTTTCTGGTTCCCTTACATACACGTGTTTTTGGGCCTGAGGCCTACGGAAGAATTACAGATACTTATGGATGGATTGCGATTTTAAACGTGGTCTTTCTCTTTGGAATGGAGACCGCTTACCTCAGATATGCTACCAGGAGCGGCGGTGATGAAAAGAAGGCCTTTCAAGCTGCGCAAACGGTAATCTTTGGTATCAGCCTTATGGCATTGCTGTTTTTAATTGCTTTAATAAATCTTGATTTTTTAACCATTCGTGCAGGAGAAAACAATTTGCTGACCTATGCGGCGGTCACGTTAGTGGTAGACGCCTGGTGCGCACTTCCCTTTGTACGGTTGCGTTTACGGAATGAAAGTAAAAAATTTGCGCTGCTGAAAATTGTTAATGTTTCGTTGCTGGTTGGGCTCAACCTTTGGTATTTAAGCTCTGATTCTACTGCACCGGAGCAGGTATTTCTCGCCAACATGCTGGCCAACCTGTTTTTTCTTTTTTACTTTCTGCCTGTACTACTGCAGTGGAGGCCAAGATGGGAGGCGGCATTAGTCAGACCCATGGTTGCCTACTCTTTTCCAGTTATGCTTACCGGGCTTGCGGGTATGACTAATGAAATGTTTTCCAGAATCAGTATCGACAACTGGTTGCCGGATGGATTTTACAAAGGATACAGTTCGGAATATGTGCAGGGCATTTTTGGAGCGTGCTATAAGTTTGCGGTATTGATGAGTCTGGTTGTCCAGGCTTTTCGCATGGCTGCAGAACCTTTCTTTTTCTCGCGTGCCGAACAAAAAGATTCACCGGTAGTATTCGCTAAAGTGAATCATTATTTTACCGTTGTGGCTGTATTTTTTCTCATGGCCATTTGTTTTAATTTAAACTGGTTGCGTTTTCTGGTCGATGAGCGGTATTGGGTTGGGTTGGTGATTGTCCCTTGGCTTCTACTTGGATATCTGTTTCTTGGGGTTTATTACAACATGACCGTTTGGTTTAAAATTACAGACCGGACATACTTTGGAACAGTCATTACTTCCATTGGAGCCGTTGCAACAATAGGACTTAACTTTATCCTCATACCAGTTTATGGAATACTGGGTAGCGCCGTGGTGACCTTTCTTGTTTATTTTTTGATGACGGTCATTTGTTATTGGTTTGGACAGAAATACTTTCCCATTCCGTATACGCTTTCTAAAGACCTTGCACTTGTCTTCATTAGTTTTGTAATCATTCAGTTATATGGCCTTCTGGAGATAGAGGGTCTTACCGCTATTGGTTGTGGTATTTTGGCCACCCTGGCGTCCGGAGGAATTCTATGGTTGACGGAAAAAGATTCCCTTCGCAGTAAAATTTCTGCCTGATGGCCTTACCTTTGAAATAATCGATCATCCCTATGAATATTATTATCCCTATGGCCGGCCTGGGTAAACGGATGCGGCCTCATACCTTGACTACTGCAAAGCCATTATTGCCTGTGGCCGGCAAACCGATGGTATACCGTTTGGTGGAGGATATTGCCAGACTTGCGCCTGAGAAATTGGAGCATATCGGATTTATCATTCATCCTTCATTTGGAAAACAGGTTGAAGAAGATTTAAAAAAAGTGGCCAGTGATGTAGGTGCTGAGGGGAAAATCTTTTACCAACATGAAGCCAAAGGGATTTCACATGCCTTACTCTTTGCTGGAGAATTATTCTCTGGGAAAGTTATTGTAGCCTTTGCCGACACGCTTTTCCGGGCTAATTTCAAATTAGATACCTCTAAGGATGGCATCATTTGGGTGCAAAAAGTGACTGATCCTTCGCAGTTTGGGGTTGTTCAATTGGACTCGGCTGGTTACATATCTGCTTTGGTGGAAAAGCCTTCCACCTTTGTTTCCGACCTGGCCATTATTGGTATTTATTATTTCCGTGAGGGTGAGGTTTTAAGAAAAGAAATGCAGCATCTGCTCGATCACGACATTAAAGAAAAGGGAGAGTATCAATTCACCTCGGCCCTGGAAGGTATGCGTAAAAACGGAGCCAGGTTTATTACAGGTGAGGTAGAGGAATGGCTGGACTGCGGCAATAAAAATGCAACTGTTCAAACCAATGCCCGGTACCTTGAATTCATTAAAGGTACCGATCTGATTTCCAAGGACGCAAAAATTATTCAATCACAAATCATTCCACCGTGCTTCATTGGTGCTGGTGTGACCATTGAAAACTCTGTTGTCGGTCCTCATGTATCCATAGGCGAGCGGACCGTTGTGAAAGACAGTCGTATCTGGAATTCCATCATTCAAAAGGATTGTCACATTGAGGCAATAGTCACAGAAAATTCCATGTTGGGTAACGCTGTAAACCTAAAAGGATCCATATCGGATCTCAGTATTGGCGATTACAGCACCAACCATTGATTACCCAGCAAAAAATATTTTTTTTCTTAGCACTCTATTTTTTGATTGCCACCCCTGGATTTTGTCAGGAGGAGGAGGCCTCGGCAAGTGTTCTGGCATCAAAAGAAATTCGGACAGAGGCATTATTTACGGAAGGAGAGAAATATTTCATTCTGGAGGATTACGGTAAAGCCATTGAATATTTTCGGCGCGCAAACGAACTGAGTCCATCCGGGGGTATTCATTATAAGATTGCGGAGTCATTATCGAAAAGTGAACGAAACGAAGACCTGGAACAGGCCGTTATCGAGATCGAAAAAGCCATTAAACTGGATGGTGCAAATAAATTTTATTACCTGCTTGGGTCGAGGGTGAGCAGTGCCATTGGTCGGTTTGACCAGGCTACAACAATGCTGGAAGTATTGGTTGAAAAATTTCCTGGAAACGTCGATCAATTATTCGAATTGTCCACGCTATACCAAATTCAGAGTAAACAGGACAAAGCACTCGAGGCTTTGAATCGTGCAGAAAAAATCCTTGGTGTCAATGAGACGAGCTCCATCCGAAAAATGGAGTTATTGGGTGGCATGGGGAAATTCAAGCAAGCTGAAGAGGAGAGCCGAAAGCTTATCGAAGCTTTTCCGGATGAACCACGCTACCTTTCTGGCTTGGCCTCCTTGCTGATTCAACAAGGCAAGTCGAATGAGGCCCGATCCCTGTTGGAAAAAATTCAACCTGGTGACGATGAGGAAGGATTTGCACGACTTCTATTGGCTGATTTATACATTAAGGCAGGCGACTTGAAAAGATGCATGGAGCTTGCTTTAGTCCTGATGGGAGAGTCGGAAATGCAAGTGAACAATAAGATCATCTTGATTAAAAGTATTCAAGCTGGGATAAATGCCCGAGATCCTGAAGTGGTGCAACAGCTTGTTCAGCTTACCGATCGGCTTAAAATTTCAGAACCGGATATACCTGAAGTGTGGCTGACTTCCGCAGATCTTTTTATGGCAACAGGTAACCAGCGAGCCGCAGTTGCAGATTACAGAAAGGCCATCAAAAAAGGAGCAAACGTTTTTCAGGCCTGGAGTAACCTTTTGATTCTGGAGTCACAGGAAAATATGGCAGATAGTTTGATCCTGCACAGTGAAGAGGCGATGGAATATTTTCCAAATCAACCTGAGCTGTGGTATTTCAACGGATTTGGTCATTTCAAAAAGAAAAGTTACAAGGCTGCCTGCAGTAGCTTTGAACAGGCACGGCTTCTGTCTTCTGATGAGGCCTTCAAAAAAGATATCCTGCTGTTACTCGGTGACGCATACCACGCTTCAGGTAATCATGCTAAATCAGATGAATCCTTTGAAGAGGTGTTGAAGGCAGATCCGGAGCAGGATTTGGCTCTGAATAATTACAGTTATTACCTATCACTTAGAAAGGAAAAACTTGATCGTGCCGAAGAGCTATCCGGAAAATTGATCAAAAAGTTTCCCACCAACAACACCTACCTAGATACCTATGCCTGGGTTTTATTCGCCAAAGGAAAATTTAAAGAGGCCAGGAAAGTGATGGAGCAAGTTATTCGTTCAGGCGGAGCCAGCGCCACTCATCTGGAACATTATGGCGATATTTTATTCAAACTGGGCGAAACGGATGAGGCGGTAAAACAATGGGAATTGGCACTTTCCTTAAATAGCCGCAATGATGGCTTGCGTAAAAAAATCCTTAACCGGAAGCTTAATTAACTATTTTTGCAGGTAGCTGAAACGCCTGCATGTCCCAACGAGTTTCCATTCTCTCTCTTGTTTTAATATCTGCTTTGAACATTGCGTGTTCAAAAAAGATACTTCCTGCGGTTACTGTGGCCAGAGAGGTTGAAGTTGAGGAAGTGGACTTTGAGTACCTGCATGGACGGGCACGAATGATCCTAAAGGACCAAAATAAGGAACGGGAAGTAAAAGCGAACATTCGAATCCGAAAGGATAGTGTTATTTGGATGAATTTCAGTGTCATGGGTGTTCAAGGTGGAAAGGCACTGATTGATAAAGATTCCATAACCGTAGTAAGTACGGTAAATAAAGAGTATTTCGTTTTTGAGTTTAGGGCATTGTCCGACCGGCTTCACTTTGATGTGAATTACGACATTCTACAGGCCGCTCTTTTGGGCAATCTGATCAACGAGAAAAGTCCAACGGATCAGGTTTCTGAAGATGCCCAATACGATCTGTTGGAACAAACTAAAGGTAATCTCACCATCATTAACAAAATCAACAAACAGACCAAAAAACTGGAGTTTGTAGAAATGAAGGAATTAGGTACTGAGAATAAATTAAGTATCGTCTACAGTAACTTTCAACCAGTTGGCACCAAGCAATTCCCATATAATGGTACCATCGATTTATTGTATAAAGGTTCCAACGGTGTGCTTAACAACACATCCATTACATTTGAATACAACAAAGCAGAGGTTGGGGACCGTGAATTGAAGTTTCCATTTAATATTCCTAAAAAGTATGAACGCCGTTAACCGGTTTGTCATTCTTTTTTTGTCTCTTTTTCTTTCGCTGGGTTACGGACAAGCCCAGAAAAGTAAAACCCAACTTCAAAAAGATCGTCAGAAAAGTCTCACACGAATCAAAGAGACAGAAAAAATTCTGAACGAAACCTCTAAAAAAAAGAAGAATACCCTTGGCGAGCTTTCAGCGCTTAATGCACGTATAAAAGAGCAGGAAAATTTAGTAGGATCCATCAAATCAGAGGTAGAGATCATGGATCAGGATCTCCAGGAAAATTATGGAATCTTAAATGTTCTGTCTGAAGATTTGGAAAAAATGCGTGCTGAGTATGCCAGTATGATGTTTGCAACCCAACGTGCGAGCAGTGGAGTCAATAAACTGACTTTCCTTTTTTCCTCTAAATCCTTCGATCAATTCATGAGTCGAATGAAGTACATGGAACAGTATGGTCAGGCCAGGCAGGAACAAGCGAAAGCTATTCGTCTGGTTCAAGAGCAGTTGACCACTCAAGTGCGACACATCGATTCACTTCGAGCTGAAAAAAGTGTCTTACTTAAAGAGGAACTTAAGGAAAACGATCAGTTAAAAAATCTGAAAGAGAAACAGAAAACAGTAGTTCGCTCACTCGAAAAAGAGGAGAAGAAATTGAGGAAAGATCTCGAGGATACAAAAAAAGCTGTTGCCAAGCTGGATAAGCTCATTTCAGAAATCGTAAAAGAAGAATTGGCACGTGCGGCCCGTGAATCAAAAGCGAAAAATGCTGTTTCCTCTGCTGCTGTAGCCCTGACCAGTGCCTCCTTTGAGGGAAATAAAAAGAAATTTGCCTGGCCGGTGAGCGGTTTCGTTTCTCAGCGTTTCGGAAGACAAAAACATCCTGTACTACCACGCGTTGAAACCTGGAATGATGGAATTAACATACAAACGCGCGAAGGTGAAAAAGTGAAATCTATTTTTAAAGGTGAGGTACGCAGGGTAGCCTTCATACCCGGAATCGGTCCATCGGTAATCATTAATCACGGTGAATATTTCTCGGTTTATGCTGGCCTTAAAGATGTGAGTATAAAGATGGGTGATAAAGTAGAAACGAATCAGGTGATCGGAAGTGTTATCATGAATGCTGAGGGGAAATCAGAACTTCGATTTCAAATTCGAAAAAATGTGGTGGCGCTGGATCCGGAAGAGTGGTTAATCAATTAATACTATGCGGTTAAAGCATTTCAACCTGGATATTGGTGCCCAGATTTATCTGGCCTGCTCCGACCGTTCGCGGCTCCGGGTTCTCAATCTGATTATGAATAATGGCGAAATGTGCATTACCGACCTGGAGCAAATTCTAGAGTTTACTCAAAGCAAAACATCACGCCATCTATTATACCTCAAAAATTCAGGCATACTGAACGTGCGAAAAATCAATCAGTGGTCATTTTATCAGATAAAGGATGAAGTTACCGATCTGATCCGCATGATTCTGCAGTTTGTATCGAAAGATGCCGTGCTCCTTAAAGACCAGGAGATTTATCAAACCATGGCTTCAAACCGTGAATTGGCTGGTCCGCGACTAAAACAACGTTAACCCAACATGACTAAATACACAGCCGTTCTGTTTGATCTGGACCATACCCTATGGGATTACGAGACAAATTCCCGTGAAACCATTGGCGAGATTTTTTTGGATTACCAGCTCAACCAACGCTTAGGTGCTTCCTTTGATGATTTTCACGACACCTTCCAAGAAATTAATATTGGCCTTTGGACACAGTACGATAAAGGGCTGATACCTCGTGAGGTCATTCGTAAGGATCGGTTCTCAACCATTCTGGCACGTTTTGGCACCAAAGACCAACAGCTTTCAGAAGAACTTTCAGATGCCTACGTTGAACGTTCACCAAAAAAAGGTAGTCTGATTAAAGATGCCAGCATGATACTGGATTACCTGAAACCCAGGTATCCGCTATTTGTGGTAACCAACGGATTTGAGGAGGTGCAGTATACCAAAGTTAAAAGTTCAGGTATCGAACATTATTTTCAGGAAATTGTCATTTCAGATCGTGTAGGTCATAAGAAGCCATCCCGAGAGATTTTCGATTACGTTTCCGGTAAACATGGGATTCCCCATCAATCACTCCTCATGATTGGCGACAATCTGCTTACTGATATTGCCGGAGCCCGAAATGCTGGTATAGACTCTGTTTTTTTTAATCCGTATGGCCATCCCCACCAAGATGAGGTTACCTACGAAATCCGGGAATTGCAGGAGCTAAAAAGCATTCTTTAAGCCTTTCTATGGATCAAAATCCCTTAAGGGATTTTTGGATAAATTCGCCTCCGAAATCTAATTTTCAACATTACCTACTCACTATGTCAGCAGGATTCTTTTCTGTTCCAGTCCCTAAAAATGAACCAGTATTATCGTACGCACCAGGATCTCCTGAGCGGAAAAAACTGGAGCAAGCAATTGCAGAAGCCAGAAGTAAGCAAGCCGATATACCTATGTACATCGGTACTGAAGAAATACGTACCGGTGAAAAGAAAAGAATTGCACCGCCCCATGATCACACCCATACACTTGGTTTTTTCCACCGAGGAGACAAGGATCATGTGCGTCAGGCGATTGATGCCGCTTTAGCTGCAAAACCGCTTTGGGAAAATTTATCCTGGGAGAACAGAGCAAGTATTTTCCTTAAAGCAGCTGACCTTCTCGCAGGACCGTATCGCTATGAGATGAATGCTGCTACTATGTTGGGGCAGTCTAAAAATGCATTCCAGGCAGAGATTGACTCAGTATGTGAGCTTATCGATTTTTTACGATTCAATGTGTATTTCATGTCGCAGCTCTACTCCGAGCAGCCTGAAAGTCAACCCGGAATGTGGAATCGGCTTGAGTACCGACCATTGGAGGGTTTCACCTTCGCACTAACGCCATTTAATTTTACAGCAATCGGAGGGAACTTACCGACCAGCATGGCTTTAATGGGTAACACCGTTGTGTGGAAGCCTGCTGATACTCAGATCTACTCTGCCTCAGTTTTTATGCGCATTCTCAAGGAAGCAGGTCTTCCTGACGGAGTGATCAATCTGGTATACGTCAGCGGTCCAGATGCCGGCGAAGTGATCTTTTCGCATAAGGATTTTGCAGGCATTCATTTCACCGGAAGCACAGGAGTATTTCAGCACATTTGGAAAACTATTGGCCATAACATTGCAAACTACCGCACGTATCCACGAATCGTGGGTGAAACAGGTGGTAAAGATTTCATTGTTGCACATAAAAGTGCTGAAGCAAAGGGGCTGGCTACAGCCATTACCCGTGGAGCGTTTGAATTTCAGGGACAGAAATGTTCAGCGGCTTCACGCTGTTATATCCCTTCAAATTTGTGGGATGAGGTAAAGAGCTATATTCTCGAGGATCTGGCCACAATCAAAGTAGGAGGCGTAGAGGATTTTGGAAATTTCGTTAATGCAGTTATTGATGAGCGTGCCTTTAACTCTATTACCGGATATATTGAAAAAGCAAGACAAAATCCGATGAATGAGATTATAGCTGGAGGAAAATACGATAAGTCCAAAGGGTACTTTATTGAACCTACGGTAATTGTTACGAAAGACCCGGCCTCATTGACCATGTGTGAAGAGATCTTTGGTCCAGTGGTGACCATTTACGTTTACCATTCGGAGAATTTTGAGCAAACCCTTGAGTTGGTCGATGGTACTTCACCCTATGCCTTAACGGGTTCCATCTTTGCCACAGATCGGTATGCCGTTGAATTGGCTACTCAAAAACTCCGTCATTCTGCTGGTAACTTTTATATCAACGATAAGCCTACCGGTGCGGTGGTTGGACAGCAGCCGTTTGGCGGCGCACGTGGATCCGGAACGAACGATAAAGCAGGTGCCAAGGTGAACCTTCAACGCTGGGTTTCCATGCGCACCATTAAGGAAACCTTCGTAACACCGAAAGATTATCGCTATCCGTTCTTGGGGTAGAACCTCGGTTACCTCGAGAGCCTCGGTAACCTTATGGAGAGCGTCAGTAACCTCTAACCTTTGTAGGAACCTGGATGGCCAAGCTGATGGGCTACGACTTTTAGTCCTTCTTTAAAAGAGTGGGGGGCATATCCCCAAGCCTGTCGGGCTTTATCGATGATGAAGCCTGTCCGTGCAGGTCGCATTGCCGTTTGACGAAAAGCGGAGCCATCGGTTTTTTGAATGAGTGTTGCATCGAGGCCAAAGTAATCGGCTACCAAAAGTGCCATGTCGTAAGGCGTAAGCATATCGTATCCGGAAACATTAAATATGCCCTCAGCCTGATGCTCGGCAGCAAGTAAACAACCCATCGCAAGATCCTCGGCCAATGTTGGCGTCCGCCACTGATCGTTTACCACACGAATGGTTTTTCCTGCTTCCAGACTATTTTTTACCCAGGTAACAATATTGTTGCGCACCTCACCAGGGGTAATACCAAACACTAACACCGTACGAAGAATGGCCCACCTCCCTGTATACTTCATGACCAGTTTTTCAGCCTCGAGCTTGGTTTGACCGTAAAAATTAACTGGTCCGGGAGTGGCTGTCTCATCCAATGGTCCATGGGAACCGTCAAAGATGAAATCCGTTGATACGAAAATGAAATGAGCCCCGACACGTGCGGAGGCTTCGAGCAAATATCCTGTTGCCGTAACATTGTTCAGCAAGCAGTCATCTCTTCTGGTTTCACAGTCATCTACCTGAGTCATAGCCGCTGCGTGAATGATGACTTCGGGTTTTGCCTCGCTAATGACTTCTTCTACTTGATTTTGGTTGGTAATGTCCATGGAATAGTACGAACCAGGAAGATCCGAATCGGACTTGACTGCACGAGCCGTTCGAATGAGTTCATGCGGACCCCCACCTAATAAACTGGTGAGCTTTTGACCCAACAGTCCATGACTTCCCGTTACCAGAATTCGCATACGATGCAGAGGATTTTTATTTTTTTACCGGGTCAGGATATTGATAACCGTAATCAGCAGTAATTTTTTTTCTGGAAACCTCCTGGACGAAAACTTCCATTTTGATGTTTTGATTAGGTCTGTCCATACCATCTCTTGGAGCTGCAGCAATCTTGTCAATGACCTCTAGTCCCTTAATTACCTTGCCAAATACTGTATATTCCCCATCAAGATGGGGGGCACCTCCAACTGTTTTGTAAACTTTTTCGCGTGATGGTGGAATGCTCTTGACAATCTTTTCACCAGTGAACCGCTCAACACGCGGAGCGGTGGCTGAAAGAGCAGCCACGTAAGCATTCATGTCACCGGCCACATAAAGTTGATTAAGTGAATCGAGCATTGGTTTAAATTGTGGCTGCTCAAACATTTTACGCAGACCAATCATCAACTTATTTTGATCGACTCGAAACTGAGCAAGGCCTTTATCGTCCCAAACCGTTCCCTGAACAATATAGAATTGGCTTCCATTAGATTCCTTCTTTGGATTTTGAGCGTCGGATAATCTGGCCGCTGAAAGTGCTCCACGTTCATGAAAGAACTTCGGATTAAATTCAGCAGGAATGTTGTAGCCAGGACTTCCTTGGCCAAGTGGAGTTCCCAAGGGAGCATTCTTAGAGGTTGGGTCACCGCCTTGAATCATAAAGCCTGGAATCACGCGATGAAATAAAGAGCCGCTGTAGGTTCCATCTTTTGCCAGCTTGATAAAATTTTCCTTGTGTAGCGGAGTTTCATCATACAAAATCGCCACCATATCTCCATAATCAGTCTTAACGGTAATGAGATAATCTTTATCACTGCTTTGACCGCAAGCGGAAAAAATCAGTAAAAGA